>Ga0209700_108361_pt1 | contig 13339 bp, 8 predicted proteins | sample SiratroredBW_FD_187528 | JGI IMG/M metagenome (GOLD analysis project Ga0209700, IMG submission 187528) | Root nodule microbial communities of legume samples collected from California, USA - Siratro red BW (SPAdes) (version 2) | ecosystem: Host-associated > Plants > Roots > Nodule | place: USA... | reverse complement strand
AAAAAAAAAAAAAAAAAAACTCTTTTAAAATTATTCTTATTGGTTGATGAGAGATTAAGAAGTTTCTTAATTATTTATTCATAAAAAATTAAAGAGATTAAGGAGTTTCTTTGTTGTTTATCCATATGACTTGATTTAATTTAATAAAAATTAATCAATTGGAGTGAAACATGTAGGGACTTCATTGAGAGTTGCCTTTAGAAAAGATGATAAGGTTTCCAGCTGTTATATATATATATATATATATATATATATGATTAAAAACTCCTAAAAAGTGGATTGTTCGATGATGACTTTTCTTTAGTTAATAATAATAGGAAATATCTTTGGTTTGGTTGGAATCTATAGAGGAATAAGTTGAAGATACTTTTGTTTTTCAAAATAATTATTAATGATGTGTAATGCATATTAGGGTATCTTCTTCTATGTTCTTGGAGTGAAAAAAAAATGATGTAGAGTAGACGAAGAAGGTTGAAAGAAGTGTTTACACCAAATGGTGTATAACATATTGTTCAAATTCTATTATGTGGTCTTTAGACATGTTTTGTACAAAATCATGTTGATAATTTGCTGCCAAATTTTAGCTTTTGGTGTCACCAATTTCTATACCACCTTTTCACACATCAATTTTCTATCAAACTTCTTACTGTTTCTTCTCTTTTATATAGGTAATGTAACTCTTATATATTAGCATCTTCTCTTTTGTATAGGTAATGTAACTCTTATATATTAGCATCTTCTCTAACTCTTATATATTAACATCTTCTCACTTATATATTAGCATCTTCTTTTTTGTATAGGTCATGTAACTTTTATATATTAGTAGTGATTAATCTTATTACATTTGATAGCTTCAACATCATAGATAGTCACAACTTGAGATGGTCACTTAGTTGATAGTCACAACTTGACGTAATACCTGAGACTAAATATCTTCATAAACTTAAAAAAGGTTTGATGTTCTTTAAAACTCATGTGGGCCACATTTAACTAGAACTAATGTAAGTTTTAGTCTCCTGTCATTAAGGTCATCGACATTGACAAATTACTTAATATTCAACAAGTTAGTCATGATGATAGTCATTGTTAAGTGAAGTTTCTTGCTTAGGAAGCTTAAACACAATGCATTATTAATGTACGACAATGACTTTGAAAAAAAGCGTAATTGTCCTTAAATGTGGAAGCACCTTTTATAGATAAAGAGAAGAAGTGCATGTAGGCTTCTGATATAATGCAAACACAGGACAATGGTATAGTAAGTGTATTAAGTAATGAAATGATAGTTTTTCTTAAGTGTCTGTGAAAGAAAAAATAAACTCAGGTGATGTAGGAATTAAAATGGCAGCAACCAAGCAATGTTCTGGGTTCACCTGCAATAGATACCAAGAGAGTTCAGGGGGATTGAGTAAGGAAGAAAGTTTCAAATAGAGAGATTCACAAAGAAAGAGAAAAGGGTTCACCATCCATAACCTTCTTTTCTGCCATTATGCTCTCATAACCACCCACTAGCTCACGTATTTTCCACTACACTCATGTGCAAAGATGTGCAGAGGTTGTTATATGTTCTTGCCTGGATCTTTCTCCATGTAGCCATCAGTTTGTTGTCATCCCCTTTTTTCTATTACTTGTATCATTACCCCTTCCTTTGAAAATGTCCTTGTCCTCAAGGGCAAATTGTGGATATTGAGTCTTCATGTCTTCGTATGATTCCCACGTTGTCTCTTCCTCAGACAATTGTTGCCACTTGATTAACACTTGTTCTTGCCATTTACCATTAATTTTTATCATGCGATGTCCAAGAACGATATGGGGATATAATCGACACCCTTTTTCATAAGTGATAATGGTGTTGGGACATTTGCCTGGGCAGGGGTACCCTCACATTTCTTCAAAACTGATATGTGAAAAACTGGGTGTATGCGAGCAGTGGAAGGTAGTTGTAACTTATAAGCTACCTTGCCAATATGTTGAATAATGGGAAACGGACCAAAATACTTCATTGACAGTTTTTGATTCTTGCGCAAAGCAACTGAATGTTGTCGGTATGGGTGAAGTTTGACATAGACAAAGTCTCCCTCTTTAAATTCCAGCTATCTTCTTTTGCTGTCAGCTCTTATTTTCATTCTTGTTTGGGCACTACGCAAGTTGTTCTTCAATGTGTCCAACAGTGTATCCCGTTGTTGTAATTGCTCCTGCAATGCAGGTGTATCGGAGGTATTAGCACTATAACAAATCAGTGGCGGTGGGTTACGTCCAAATACTGCCTTATATGGTGTCATTCCAATTGCAGAATGGAAGGATGTGTTATAGTTGTATGCTGCCCAAGGTAGCAATTTGAGCCAATCTTTAGGATTCTCTTGAGTGTAGCAGCGAAGGTACATTTCAAGACAGCGATTCAAAACTTCTGTTTGGCCATTCGATTCAGGATGATAGGCAGAACTTCGTGCCAATCTAATTCCCTATCCCTTGCAACACTGTTTCCAGAACTTACTAGTAATAATTTTGTCGCGATCGGAGACGATTGATTGAGGAAGACCATGAATACTCACCACTTGTTTAATGAAAACCTCTGCCACTTTAGGGGTATTGAAATCTGGTGGCAATGGTATAAAATGAGCAAATTTAGACAATCGATCAACAACTACTAAAATCATTGAATAACAATGCACCACTGGTAAGCCTGTGATAAAGTCCATTGAAATATCCTGCCAAATATGAGTTGGAATTAGTAACGGTTGTAGAAGGCCAGCTGGTGGTAGCGTATAATACTTAGCTTGTTGACAAATTTGGCATACTTTGACATACACTTTAATCGATTTGGCCATATCTTTCCAAAAGAACTGAGCTGTAATTCGAGCAAGTGTTTTCTGATAGCCACCATGTCCCCCTAAAATTGAATCATGGAACTCTTGTAATATTGCCTTTATTGTGTTGGAATTTCGTGGAATGATTATGCGATTTGCCCAATACCATAAACCCTGTCTTTGCTGCAACTTTCCAGATTGCCTCTCGAGTTCAGTGAAGTCCCCTTGTGGGTCATACTGCTTTAATTCCTCATGTAATTGGCTCAACAATGCACAATTCACTGTCGTTAATGTTAAAAACGACCTGGATAAGCCATCAGCACCATTGTTCTCACAACCTTTCTTATATTCAATGGTAAAATCGTAGCCTAAAAGTTTAGCCAACCACATTTGTTGTTCGGGCGTTTGGATCGTTTGGACTTGCATTTCTTTCAAGCTTCTGTGGTCTGTCCTTATGATAAATTTATGTCCCAGGAGGTAATGTCTGAACTTTGCCACGGCAGATATAATTGTAAGCATTTCCTTGGCATATACAGATTGCTTTTGTGCAGTAGGTGAAAGTTTCTTAGAAAAATATGCGAGTGGGTGGCCCTCCTGGCTTAGTATGGCTGTTATACCAGTCCCTGAAGCATCGGTCTCCAATATAAATGGTTTGGAGAAATCGGGTAAAGCCAATACTGGTGCTGTAGAAAGAGCTATCTTCAATGTAAGAAAAGCCTGTTGGGCTTGTGTGGACCAAGCAAAATTATCCTTTCTCAACAAATCTGTTAATGGGGCTACTAGTAATGCAAAACGGTGAATAAATTGCCTATAATAGCTGGCCAAACCCAAGAATGCTCTCAACTGTTTCACAGATGTTGGTGTTGGCCACTGCTTGACAGCCTCAATTTTTGACTCATCTACCCGCACTCCTCTTTTAGAGACTACATGGCCTAAGTACTCTATCTCTGTTTTTCCAAAAGAGCATTTGGAAAACTTAGCAAATAGGACATGCTTCTGTAGGATCGTGAAAACTTGTAGTAAATGTGTCAAATGTGATTGTCAATCTGGACTGTATACCAATATATCATCGAAAAAGACCAATACAAACTTCCGTAGGGCTGCTGCAAAAATTGAATTGATCAAACTTTGAAAAGTAGTAGGTGCATTTGTCAGGCCAAATGACATCACCAACCACTCATATAGCCCTTGATGAGTACGAAAGGCAGTCTTAAAACAATCATCGGACCTCACCCTAATTTGATGGTAGCCAGACCTTAAATCCAATTTGGAGAAGTATTGAGCACCATACAGTTCATCAAGTAACTCATCTACTATAGGTATCAGAAAAGAGTCTTTTATAGTCACCGCATTTAAGGCCCTATAGTCTGTGCAAAAACGCCATGAACCATCCTTTTTCTTTACTAATAGCACTGGTGAAGAGAAGGGGCTAGAACTAGGTTGGATTATTCCATCAGCAAGCATTTCCTGGACAATCCTTTCAATCTCGGTTTTCTGGCTATGAGGATATCGATTTGGCTTCACTTTTACGGGAGTCGTGTCTGGCATCAAATTAATGACATGATCATGCGTTCTAGGAGGGGAAAGGCCCTGTGGAACTTGGAAGACTGTATGATAAGTGTGCAATAACTGAGCGAGTTCGAGATTCATATCTGGTGGCATCGCTTGTAGTGACATCAAATTCTCCTCTACTGGTAGTACTAATAGAGTGTATAGGGATGCAATTTCCTTTGTTGCATGTAAACGCTTGAGGTGATGCAATTGAGCTAGAGCTGGTGTTATATGTAGCTCTCCTTGTAACGTGATGAGTCTATTATTATAAAAGAAAGTGACAAATTTCTCCTTGTAATTGACCAGGTGAGTGTTCAGGGTCTCCAGCCATATGTCTCCTAGTACGAGTTCTTCACTTGCGATTGGTAACACAAAGGTCGTGATGTGCAGGGTGTTGTCCTGAATATGAACAGGAATATCACGTATTAACCCTTCACACTGCAATAATTCTCCATTTTCAACTTGCACTTGGAAAGGTGGGGTTGCATGTATAGGTACAGCTAATTTTCGTGCCAGCTCAAGGTGGATGAAGTTATCGGAGCTACCACCATCCATCAAAATACGAATATCCTTGCCATTTACTTTTCCAGTGAAATGGATGGAACAGCGAGTAGAGACCCCTGTGAGTGCATTATAAGATAAATGCAATGGTTCTTCGAAAAGTGGTTTAGGTTCAAGCATAGTTGGTGTGACTTCGTTGTATGGAGAAGATGGTTCTGATTCAGGAGGTAATTCTTCAATGGATTGAATAATGAAGTAGTGTTTGGCTTTACATTTATGTGTGGGAGTGTATTTCTCATCACAAGTAAAACAAAGTCCATTGACCCGACGAAATTGGATTTCAGTTGGCGACAACTTTCATAAGGTATCTGATTTAGGTGGGGTTGGTAACAGTGTTGGTGAATGTGGTATATGAGCATGGTTAGTGGCAATAGGTTTGGGATTAATGGGGGGTGGTGTTCTATTTTGATGTGTTGGAAAGAAACTTGGTTTTCAGTGTTGTACTGCTGACATAAATTTATCTTCAAATAATTTGGCTAGAGAAACTACCTGCATAAGGGAAGCTGGGGAACGGGATTTCACCTCCCTTTTGAGTTCAGGATGCAAACCACCCACAAAACAATCCAAAAGCAAAGTATCATCCATGCCATAAGTTCTAGCTGCTAATTCATTAAATACATCAAAGTAACTTTTCACTGATGAGTTTTGTTTCAATTTAAGAAGCTTTTCACAGGGATTTTCAAATTGAGATGGACCAAAATGCATTTGAAGAGCGGTAGAAATATCAAGCCATGTACTCACCGAATCTGTTTTCTCGTAAATCTGGAACCAAGCCAATGCGCGTCCTTCTAGGCTCACTGCTATGAGATCGAGTTTTTGGTCCTCTGAAATATTATAAAAGCTGAAAAAAGGTTCAGCCCTGTATATCCACTGTGTTACATCCTCTTCACCCGAAAATCCTGGAAAGTCGACCTTCATGTGCCGCATGGGAGCAAAAATGGTTTGTAATGGAGGTCGTTCTAGAGAGGCTTATTTGTTTTGAGCCAATTGGACCTGTAAGGAAGCTAAAGTTTGAGTAATAGCAGTTAATTGCTCCTGTTGTATCCCGGATTATTCTGTCAATCTCGCGATTGCGGCTTGCATAGTTTGCATTCTAGTGTTGTCAGCCATCATAACTCAATGAAAGCACCAAATGATATAATGCAAACACAGGACAATGGTATAGTAAGTGTATTAAGTAATGAAATGATAGTTTTTCTTAAGTGTCTGTGAAAGAAAAAAAAAGGTGATGTAGGAATTAAAATGGCAGCAACCAAGCAATGTTCTGGGTTCACCTGCAATAGATACCAAGAGAGTTCAGGGGTATTGAGTAAGGAAGAAAGTTTCAAAGAGAAGAGATTCACAAAGAAAGAGAAAAGGGTTCACCATCCATAACCTTCTCTTCTGCCATTATGCTCTCATAACTACCCACTAGCTCACGTATTTTCCACTACACTCATGTGCAAAGATGTGCAGAGGTTGTTATATGTTCTTGCCTGGATCTTTCTCCACGTAGCCATCAGTTTGTTGTCATCCCCTTTTTTCTATTACTTGCATCAGCTTCATTCAAACTTCCATACGACTCAATGAATCTGTTTGTATTCTTGATAACTTGAGCATGCTATGTAAGTGTGAATGACAAAAATATGTCATGTGACCATACATATAAATTATATGTGAGCAACGTCTGACAATGTGTTTAATGTTGTGTATAGTTAAAGTATATTTTATTGTAATCAAAGTCTTTTATATAGGTTATGTCAAAAGATTTCCTAAACAAACTAGTCAATCTTCTACTATAGGTTTTGTGAAAATATCAGCAAATCGATTCTCTATAAATATTTAGTATAAATTTTTCCATTTAAACATGATTTCTTATAAAATGATATTTAATTTCAATATATTTGAAATATGAATGCAATAAGGGATTTTTCGAGACTTATAATAACATTAATATGAAAAAATGATAGTGATGGTACACTTAATCACTTATTACAAGTATTTTTATTTCTACCTTTAACTTTTAATGAGTACTTAGAATCACTCCCGACTATATCCAATTTATCCCTTAGATTAAGAATCGAATACACAATGTCTCTCTAAGCTAAGTACATAAAGTTTTTCCAAGTTATACAACAAATGTTTTTTATGGATTACAAAACACTCATTGCACTAAAGTCTTAACTTCACAACTGTGAATGATTTACAAATAATCTTTTCACTCTAAGTCATATAGAGAACTATTTGTTTACAAAGAACTTATAAGCTTATGAAAATTATAGTATGAGAAACTTTACTTTAATAAAATGTTTTTGCTACATAAAATTTTGCACAACCCATAATATGTATTATCTTTGCTTATTGTATGACTTGTTGTTAAAACAAAAATAACACCCTTGATGTTTTGATTGTGTCCTTAAACACAAAAAGCCAAGAGCTTGAAAAACATGAAGCAACTATGTCTGACAGACGATACAATAATAGGCCATGTTCCACTTTGTCTAAAAAGTTAAGTAAAGATCAATCAAACTACAAACTAAGACTTCAAGATGACGCACATGAAGAATATTCCAAAACTTGAGTATGAAGATATAGATAATATCTTCTAAGTTTGTCCAAACAACAACGTTTAAATTTCTCTTAGGATGTGAGTTAAAGCTACAATGACCACCAACTCTCCCGACACAATTATTTTTTTCAACTCAATTGCTTATTTTGGACGGTGTGCACTTTCAACCATTGTTGGGTGTAAAACGTTCTTTTACCGAGGAAGATAATACTGTCAATTATGAAATAGTTTGTATGAAGAAGCGAAGATAAATTAATGCTACATGTCATGCATTTAATGCTTCTCAACACAAGAGCTTATCAGACGATAGCATATGAAGAAAGAAGATAATGAAGAGTTCAAAACTACTCAACGACTAGAAAAAGAAATGCAATGGATACTTTTTACAAGTCTATAGAAAGACATGTTTTAAAGAGAAAAACAAAGAAGTGAGCCATAATTTGCAAGTGTCGAAACTATGTTAAAATATTTTGAGCCCTACAGGTTTGTAAAGACACTATTTATGTTCATTGCAGTGAACTATTGAGAGAGTCTAACCTTGTACACATTGAAATATGTTTCCCTATCTAGTGAGTTAAGCTCGTGATTTTTTGATCACCCTCACCTTGTGTTTGTATAATCCCAAAGTGGCTTACCCAAAGAATGCTAGTTGAGTTCGAAGTGGTTTGGACAATAATACTTGTTTGAACCAAAAGTGACTTGGGAAACAAAATATTTGAACGGTGTTAAGCTAGAAGTGGCTTGTTGAAAGAATATTTGTTTGAGTCAGAAGTGGCTTAGAAAAGAATACTTATGTGTACTTCACATCATGGGTTTGCCTAGTGGAACTTGACTGGTTGGTCTAGAACTGAACGTAGTTTGTATGATAAGTCAAATTAGTATAAAAATATTGAGTATATTTTCTTTTCTTTTGATTTTTTACATTACATGTTGTATATTTGTTTAACTAACTAAAGAATGAAGGAAAATTTAAAGCTAACATTGAGAAATTTTGTTTTTAGTTTTGTTTGTGTATTTTTTTTTTTTGTATTGTGTGACAGTACTTGCACAAATAATATCAGCAAAAAACTGTGAATTTTTTAGAAGCACAATTCAACCCTTCTTTCTTACGTTATTTCCTATTTTCACAGTTGAGATTAGAGCTCAACCTTTAAAGAGTTGAGTATTTGGCAGTGTTAGAGAAAAGGTCCTTGATGGCAAGTATGGAACAACAATTGATTGTTGAAGGAGCACCTCTCTCCAGACCTCTTACATTCTAGGGATAAGACTTTCCTTATCAGAAAGATAAAATAGAAATGTGTGTCAAGCTTACACAATATAATTGTGGTAGATAATTACATGAGGTTCCATAAAGATCACTTCTCCTAAAAGAGGACTGAGAAGAAGAAGAATATGGGTAGACGCAGTTAAGCAACAAGGCAAGGTACACATTTATCTATGCATTCTCAAAAAAATGAATACAAAACAGTTTGCAGGCTAAAGACTAATAGAAATATGGGATTTTCTAGTTGTCAACTACGAAGGGAATGAAGATGTATAGCTTAGGAAGGTTGCAACTCTAACTCATCAATATGAATCCTTCACCATGAAAGAATGCAAATTTCTTTTAAATGATTAGAAGCTCTTGGACAAACTTTTTCCAATGCTCAAATAAATTTAAAATTGTTGAACAACTTGCCTAAGATTTGGGAGCCAAAAACAAAAATCATAACTGAGGCACAAGACTTGAAGAAACTCATGTGAGATGAGTTGTCGGGAATCTTAAGAGTGCACAAAGTACACCTTCAAGATAGAGACCAAATAAAAGTCGCAACCTCATCTGATTGATGTTTGAAACTAAAATAAAGTCAACTTCCACTAGACAAAAAGGAAACTAGAGCACTAAAAGCTTTAAAGAAGCTGAAGTAAAACTATCATATGACAGGTCAGATAATTCAATTGATGAAGAGATATCTCTAAAGTCGAGAAGCTTCAAGTAATTCCTAAAACAAAAAGGGCAAGGAAATAGAAGGTTTCCGTTCAAAAGGAAAGAATGATCCTATAGGCAAAACAAAGAAGAAGACTATCAAGATGTAGTATGCTACAAACGCAACAAACCTAACAATATAAGGTCTTATTTCCCAGACTAAAGAAAAGATTCAAGCTCAAAAAGAAGGGACTAATGGCTTAATGGGATGATACACTCTAAATCAAATTCTGGAGCAAATGAGCATGCCAATTTGTGTTTAATGACTAATATTGATAAAGAGGTATATCATATAACTAAATCTATTCCCTCTTTTACGTCTGATGAATATTCATCATCCAATGATGATGATGATATTTTTTGAGTATCTTCTCAATAATTGCAACATCTTGTTTGAGCCGTACTTAAAGTTGAAACAAAAATTTAAATCCTTAGTCTTAGAAAATAATTTGCTTAAACAAGACAGAATTCTGTTTAATGAGAAAATCACTATATTCACACAGACTATAAAATTTAAACATTTGGAATAAAAAGTAACATGTTGCAAGCATGATCTTTTAAAAGTTTTCAGAAGTCGCACAAGATGTAAATCTTCTTTTCTCAACCTCCAGACATAGGTTTGACAAGTCTGGTTTAGGATATGATCTTCAAGTCTGGACACACCGATAATAAGTGTAGACTCAAATAGAGAACCTTAAAAACTAATATGAAAAGACCTGAAAAGGTTTGGGTACCAAAAGAACTTATAATTTTTATAGCAGACAAGCTGCAAGGAAAGAAGTTAGGAACAAAGTTGGTTCCATAACAGTGGATGCTTACGACACATGTCGGGTACAAAGTCTACATTCCTATACCTCCAAAGACATGAAGGTGGCAAGGTAGCATTTGGTTGTCGGCAAATGTAAGATTACTAATAGTTGCTCTGTAGGAATATTTGCTTTAGTTTGCATTAAAATTGTTTTATATGTGTGTCGCAACCGGGATCACGACGGGACACGACGATCCGAAAAATTTATTAATTAATAAAACAATGGAGTCGCCACCATAGTTTTTATGAAAAACATGGAAAAACTAAAAAATGAGGATAAGGCTAGTTTGCAAAAAAAACGGATCTAGATCCAGGAGTCGGTTACTTGTGGGGAAAGTATTAGCACCCCCACAACGTCCGTCCTAAGACAGTACCTTTAATTAAATAAATAAACCGAGTGTGATTTTTCAAAACATTTATTTTCCCAAGAAAGAGACAAAGATCAAGATAAAATAAACAAAATATTTTTTTTAGTTTTGGGGGCCTGACAAAGTTTGACCTTGCTCCTACGTATCTCTATCAGGGATAGAGAATAAGGGTTACGTAGTTCTTTCTAGAAAATTGTTTGTTTATTGATATTTTTTAATTTTTTTGGAAATTTTATATTTTTTTATATTTTTGAAAATTTGGTATATTTTCTTTTTTTATATTTTTAGAACATTTAGGATTTTTGAAAATTAAACTTCATTTGAATATCACTTGACGCGTACGGCCCTTTGGTATTCCAAACGAAGTTAAAATATTTCGAATTAATTCTCGTATGACGCGAGCGGTCAATTAAGAAATTAATCGAAAATTTATTGAAATAAAACACTTTTTTTTTGTAAATCAAGAATAAATATGAAAAATAGACCTTAAAAGAAGAAAAACAAAAAAAAGGAAATAACCCAAAATTAAACTACCAAAGATTTTTTTATTTTATATTTTTTGAAAAAAGAAAAAAAAATGTTAAAGGTAGTTTTTGCATCTGAGAAATTTGTGGGTGTAAGTCCTAACTCATGTGGTGCAAGAAGCAACCCACTAACCGATGTGGTCTAATTAGGGTTAGGGGCATTTTTGGCATGAGATAGTGAATGCAAGGACACCATGGCACCATCACCGCTTAGCAAAAGATTAGGAGGCGGCGACGGCGTCGACGGTGACATTTTTTGTGTTGTTTTGATGGTTGTTTCGGGGTTGTTTTGTAATTGTTTTTTATGCAGTTTGGGCTATTTTTGGTGGCTGCTTTTGGTGCAGTTTGGGTGCTGTTTTGTGGCTGTTTTTGGTGTTGTTTGGGTGTTGTTTTTGGTGTTGTTTGGATGTCGTTTGGGTGTTGTTTGAGTGTTGTTTTTGGTGTTGTTTGAGTGTTGTTTTTGGTGTTGTTTGAGTATTGTTTGGATGCTGTTTGGGTGTTGTTTTTGGTGTTGTTTGGGTGCTGTTTTTGATACAGTTTGGGCGCTGTTTTTGGTGCAGTTTGGGACTGTTTTGGGTGCTGTTTGGGACTGTTTTGGTGGCTATTTCCGGTACAGTTTGGGTGCTGTTTTTGATGTAGTTTGGGTGCAATTTGGGGCTGTTTTGGTGGCTATTTTCGGTGTAGTTTGGGTGTTGTTTTTGGTGGTTGTGAGGTGACGTGAAAGAGAGTGAATAAAAAGAGAAAAAATGAAGACGCATATGCATGTTTGCAAAAATATAAAATAGAGACAAACAAATAAGCAAATCATATCATTCGACAAACCCATTCCATCATGAAAATCATACATCCGAAGCGTTTTGTTCTCTTCTTTTCGTTGCTTCACAAGCTCTTGTTACTTCCTTTTTTTCAACCGTTTCCCTCTCCAGTGAAGAATAGCATGAGAGTATAATCTCTTCTTGTTTTTTTTATTTTAACCCCTCTCTCCTCTTTTTTCTTTTTTTTTTCTCTTTTTTGTGTTCTCTCTCCCTTAAAAAGAGCCTTATCTTTTTATTTCCCAAAAGGCTCCTGCTTTTTGGTTTCCCAAGAGACCAAATCTACTCTTTTACTTCCAAAGAAAAATCATGTCTCTTCACTTCCCAAGAAATCTGATCCCTCTTTACTTTTCAAGAAATCTCATGTCTCTTCACTTCCAAAATCTTTTTATTATAAATTTTTTTATTACCTTTCTTTTTTTAAAAAAATAATAATTTTTTTAAAACATTTTTGAAATAAAATTTATCCCAACGAAATTGGATATTGACAATATGGAAAGTCTAAAATATAATCTTCTGAAAATAAATCATATATATATATATATATATATATATAGTTTTCTTTAATAAGAACACATTTATAGTCTTATCTTCTAATGTAGAGTCCATATTCATTGCCAAACAAACGAACAATCTCTATAAGATTTATCTCTTGTATCTAAGTAAGCAAAAAGTCACCTTGCTTTTTAAAGAAAGCAAAAAATGGTCGTGGCATATAAAATTATAACATATAAACCTCAAATATATTTTCAAACTTTAAAAAAAATCCAGTACGAGGTTTCCTAATCAATCTTGAAAAATTCATACTCTCTGTGACACATGTTAGAAAGGAAAACAATTGAAAAGATTGTTTAAACCTAAAAATTATGTTTCCACTTCAATATTTCTTAAATTATTTCTTATGGATTTATTAGGTCCAACAAAAAACCTTGAGCAACAAAAACCTTGAGCATGAGAGAAAAACGACAAAATCTAATGACTGTTCTAGATTTACGTAAATTTTCTTATTTGTTAGCATTAATCTTTATATCGTTTAACAATTATGCAGACAATGTCAACAAGAAAAATACAATTTAAAAAAAAAGATAATATCATATTAAGATTTTAAAAATAAATAAAATTCATCTTATAAAATCCTTTTAACAAAAGATTTAAGTAACTCTGGTTTTTTAATATGAATGAAAATATTTGTTAAGTTCAAATAAATATTTTTATAATATTCCTTTTTAGAAAATAAATAATTAAAAAATAGTTTTATAGATTTTTTTGTTTGATAAAAGGGATAATAATAATATAGAAAAGATAAGTTAATTTTGAGCATGGAACCAGAAGACAATCATGTTATGAAATTTATGGGTGTTAATAGATTTCTTTTCATCTCGTTATGCTACTAGGTG
>Ga0209700_108360_pt1 | contig 13345 bp, 11 predicted proteins | sample SiratroredBW_FD_187528 | JGI IMG/M metagenome (GOLD analysis project Ga0209700, IMG submission 187528) | Root nodule microbial communities of legume samples collected from California, USA - Siratro red BW (SPAdes) (version 2) | ecosystem: Host-associated > Plants > Roots > Nodule | place: USA... | reverse complement strand
GGTTACAAGTGAGCCTTTAAATGTGACAAACGTACACTTAAAAGAATTGTCATATGGCCCTTTCACATGTGCTAATGAATGGCACACTTACTTTGTTAATGGGTACAAATTTCACACTCATGCATGGAGTAAGGGAAAAAAAACAATAAATAGTGGTGTTTATGTAAAAGGGCTCACAGAAGGAGGTCACGATGATTTCTAGGGATCATTGAACACATATATGAGCTAGAGTACAACACTTCAGGCTCTTCAAAGAAAGTGGTGGTATTTTATTGTCATTGGTTTGATCCATCACATAGAGGTACAATTGTGGATCCTAAATATGGAATTGTAGACATTCATATGGAAAAAAGATATTTACCTTTTGGTCCATTTATCCTTGCACATAATGTAAGACAAGTATATTATGTCCCATATCCATCATCAAGAAAGGACAAAAAAGTTGGTGTGCTGCAATTAAAACAAAGCCTAGAGGTCGCATTGAATCTCTTGATATGGAAGATGATGTTCCTTACCAAATAGATGAAATGACACATGTAAATGAAGTAATTGAAGTTGAAGGTATTTTAGGATTCCAACATTCACAGGTTGATGTTGAACAAGTGGAGGAAGATAATGAAGAAGAGTTTGAAGAGGAGAACGAAGAAGGCAATGAAGAGGAGTTTGAAGATAGTGAAAATGAGGACACTGAAGATGTTTATATTGAAGAGGATATTGAAGATGGGTAACTTGAACGAAATGATTCAGAAGAAGACAATGAAGATGATGAATTTGATGATGATTGAATTATAACTTAGGAATATCTTTATTGAAATTGGATCAATGTTTAACAATTGTTAGTGATGCTTATTTTTTGTTCATGTAATAACATAACGATTTTTCTATGAAACAAATTTATATTATGTTTTATGTTTTTAATTTTAGGATGTTGTTTTCATTTATAATTGATAACATCATTTTCTGTTATAGATATGTCTTCAGGAAGATGTAACCAACCAAAACCTTTCTTATGTAGTCAAAATAAGCAGAAAAGGGCAATGAAGGGTAGAAGACCACGATATGTGCTTAAAGTAGATATCCCACCCCTTGCACCTATTGCACCTATACCTTCCCCATCCCCAAATCCTAAAAATACACCTTCTCCTTCACCAGGTCTCACCCCTATCTCAGAAGGTGCTGCACCTACAGCTACATCTTTCCCATGTCCTAGGACTGCAAACATACCACCTCAATCAAGAAGAGCCATTTCTCCCACCATATCATCCCCAACCCCAGTTGTTGCATCAGCACCTTCCCCACCAGTTACAACACCCTCAAATCATCAGTACCATCACCATTGCCAAGGGTTGCACCATTACCAACACCCTCACCACTTCCAATTCCTTTTATAATTGGTGATTCTCCTATTGAGGAAGGTCCACAAATATGTACTAATGAAGGTGATGAACAATCAAACATTGCGGACGATGATCTCACACTCGGTCATCCTCTTCCTAGGATTTCACCTTATGGTCTTGGGTAAGTAATAATTATAAATAAAATATTTAATATTATTTCTTTAATCAATTTATTGTTTAATAATTTCAACCTTGTTTTTTTTAGGTTTCATCCGTGTAGGGTTGCGTCACAGGCAACCACAATGACCATTAAACAACAATATCGTGAACCTTGGCTTACATGGTGTTCAATGACTGATACAGATAGGGAAATCTTCTTCCAAAGTTTTAAAGTAATTTTTCTCATTTAATATCAACAAAAATTGTTGTATTAGGATTGTTGAATTCAATTCAAATGTCCATATGTTTTGATATATGTGTAATTGTTATGCAATGTTAAGTTATTGATAGTTGATGCAATGTTATGTTTCTTTAGTTATTATTTCTTTAATGTCACGTATTCACAAAGTTTCTCATTTTTAAGTACACATTTTGTGTTTATACAGACAAAACTCAGTTGGAAACCTGAACATGAGGAAATGATTAGAAAAAACTTCCACTCCAAAGCTGCACATAGGCTATTAGAAATGTTTATGGAAGCTAGAAAAACTGGAAAAAAGCCTAATTGGATGTTTGATGAAGTGTGGAGTTCTTTGCTATCGAAGTGGAATTCACCTGACTTTCGTGCCAAGTGTATTCAAGCGCAAAAAAATCGAGCATCTGACACGGGTGGTTCTTTACACACTGGTGGCTCCATAACTACACATGAGCACGCCATTCGCATGGTACGTATACAAAACATATATGTTGTATTGAATTTTGAGTGTAATTGATTTTGAATTATACTTTATGATTACATATTATTCTATTATACAATATATGATATTGCCTTGCATAACCAAAATATTATTTATATTGTTCATAGGCAAAAGTGTTGGGTCGTCCTGCACATATTGATGAGGTATTTAAGAAGACTCATAAACGGAAGAGTAATAGTGAATTCGTTGATGAAAGATCAGGAAGGACAGTTGTGAGTTACATTTGTTATTGTTATTTTTCTTTATTTTAGTAATGTACTGTATGAATAACATTAATATCATATATGAATAACAGGAAGAATTTGAAAGTATATTTACTCAAGCCAGATCACAAGTTGGATCTTCTACATCACAATCTGAATCATCCCCTGTAGATCCTGCAGAGGAAGACAAATTAAGAACTGAAAGTTGGCTTCTTGCTGTAGGTGGCAAAAAGAAAGGTCGGATTTATGGAGTTGGAGAGCTTGCTCGTAAGTTTAAATCTGGAAATACTCTCACGTATCATGAACCTTCGACTTCCTCTCATGATTCAGAACAAACTCGGGAGATGAAACAACTTAGGGAAGACAATTACAAACTTAGTCAACAAATGAAAGCATTGCTTAATCTGGTTCTTCCTATACTTCCACCTCATTCAAGAAGTGCATTTGAACAAGAAGTTCAACAACAGCAGCCACAACAACAATCATCCAGGCAACAAGAAAATGAGCATGAGGAACCACCCAACAAACAACACAATGAGCATGGACAACCTGGACATTTTGCAGACTATTAGGATTTTTAGGCTTTGAGTATTTGATTATGGTTCAAGTTTATTTACATTGTGGATTATGTTGGATTATGTTTCAAGTTTACTTTACTTTAGAATTATGTTATCTTTGACTTACTTTGTATGCTGAGACTTCAACTATATATGTTATGCTTCAATTTGAAATTAAATGTGCATTTTATATTTTGTTAGGTGTATTGAATGATGCTTGATTGTTGGATATGTTGGATATTTTGAATGTTTCATAAATTTCAATTAAAATGAACATTTTGATACATGAAGGATCACCTATGAATTTATCCACATTACCCACGGACTGGAGTTGGTGGGTATTATCCACGGATTGGAGTTGGTGGGTATTACCCACAACTTCAATTACCCACAGACTCAATTTCTAGGTAAATTACTTACGCCCAGTTTACCTACGGATTTTTGTCCGTGGGTAATCCGTGAGTAATGCTAACTTACCCACGGATTTTTGCTGTTACCTACAGATTTTAGCAATGGATAAAATCATTTTTTCTTGTAGTGTTTGTCAACAAAACCAAACCCTAAACAAAATAAAAAAATGCTAACAAAAATAAGAATATTATAAAAAAAACAGTAAAAGTGAAATTCAAATATTAATGCCAAAATCAAAAGACAGGAAAAAGAAAAAAAAAACTAAACATAAAAAAATACCATTTTAAAATTTAGAAATATTTGTACGGATACCATTTTTTCAATGAAAAATGTTTGAAAACAACAAAGCTTAATTAGATAATATTTTTTCCTAATTTAATGTAAGTTTAGAATTTCAAATTATTTTATTCATATTCCAGTCCTAAGATCTAGAAGTAAATTATTTAAAATCAATATTAATTTCATTATAAGTTTATATATTTATCAACCATGTTGGAAGAGAATGTGTTTAAAATGATTACACACTAAGCCCAAACACTAAACCCAATAAGGAAAATAAGAATAATTATACATCGTAAAGAAGTTAAGGTGAATTTTTATGATTTCATTACTTTCACAAATCATGATCCCTCTCACTGGTAAAAAAAAATAACCATATAAAAATTGGGTTGGTTGAGTTGAATATGTTTTCATACTTTAGGCTATTAGAATTCAAATCTTGACTCTTCTTGTTTTAGAAGATTAAATGCGTTTGTTTATCAGTTGAATTCTACTTAAAGTCAATTCATATTACTTTTATTTTTTTTATCTTGAAAAATGTAAAAACCTGATGTTTCAATACAAAAACAAACATGCTACTAATTAGTTCGTTTTAGTCGTTCCAACTGTCATTACCTAAGAAATTATGTTTTAAATTTCAAATGGTAAGAGTTTTGCTATCTTAATCAATGAATTACTTGTGTTAATTGATGAAAATGTTACTAAAACATATACATGTTAATAGATAGTAAATATGCATTGACCAAACATAACATTATTTTTTTCACTCTCCATACAATCAAACAAAAGCATAGAACCCTTCTTATTAACACAAACTAAAATATTTTAAAGCAAGCTCCTTTATGCTTTATACCATGACATAATAAAGTTTAGCACTAATTGACATATCAAACACCAACGAATCAAGCCTAGGAAGGGAGAAAAAAACTCCTAATATCAAACTGATTGCACAAAAAAAAACTAAAAAAATTAGGTCTCTTCACTGAATAACATATTTGATAATATATTTATGTTTCATCTTGCCTTCAATTTTTTCTCATGATTGGCCTAGGGTCTGCATAGGCTTTCTCCTAGTTGTAGAATATGTCTGGCATGTTTTTGTTGGTTGTGCCAGTAGTATCTGTAGCTATTTGTGAGCAGTCTTTTGCCCTAAAATAACAAAACATTTTTTTTTATATACACAAGTGGTATCATTCATGATATCCAAAATTATTTAAAGAAGATAAAACTACTCCAAACAATAAATTCAGATAGAATGTCTAGGGTATAGTATAAATGACAAAAGATATTTTTTAATAAGTGTTTTTTAAATAAGATATTTTTTTTTTTAAAAAAATATCTAAACATATTCAGAGTCATACAAGAACGTTATAGACGACATATTATGACATAGTTTAGAGTAAAACATTCACTTGATGTTGAACTAAAGTAGAACAACTTAAATAAATCCTAAATATATGTTTAAATTCATTTAATATCGAACAAAATATACACTACAATAACTTTTATGATCAATAAAAAGGCAAAGAAAAATAGTCTGAGGAGTTTTCACCTTCGTGGAACTATCATAAAGAGGAGAGAACCCCTTCTTATTCACACCAAGTAGAATATGTAAAAGCAGACACTTTATTCTTGATACCATGACATAATAAAGATCATCAGCACTAATTGATACTAAAAACCCAGCAGGAATCAAGAATATAAAAAGCTGATTGATATCTAGAATACCTCTTTTCCTTTCTTTTGTTTTCTTTTCTTTGTTCCATGATGGAGCAAGCAAGCATGTAACATCCCAGTAGGTCCTTTTCGCCCACGACTTGGCTTTCCCAACATTAAATGTGTGGGCCACTACCCTGTAGTGTCCTTACCCTAAACGAACTGGTGGGTACACATGCCTCCCTTGTTTCATGTGTAATCGTCAAAAACGACTCTTGCGGCTCCCTTTGCTGATAGGGTTAGGGTTTTTGTCTCTGTGCTTAGACTAACATTTTAAACAAGAAAAGGTCCAAGCACATGCTGCTGCCAATCAAAAATCATAAGGGTATTATAATAGTAGTGTGAAATCTCTTATCGCCACCAATCTCTCTGCACAGATATCAATTCAAATGATCTGGACTAGCTAGAGGTTAATATTGGCCATGTTCTTGTTCAGATCATCATCATGCTAGTAAATAAATATTTGTTCTGTGTGCTATTTTTTAATGTTGGTGCTGCCAATACTTGAAACTAGGGCTGCATTATTGTTCTTCATTTGTTACAAATTGCATCACCAATTTGATATACTTATTAGCAGATTGGCTCTTCTTCAACCTTTGATTAAAAAACATATAACTAACCATTTAAGGAAATTAATGGAAATCGTTGACACTTAAAGAAATTATTTATTTGTGATATAAAAAAAAATTCTTACCTTTATAATTAGTAGACTAATTCCAAAAATATTGATTGATAAAACTGTATCAATGTATTCTTTACTCTAATGCAAATAATGCAATTCATACAAACCTATGGTTATGCAAGATAGTTGACTAAAGTTTAAACATTAAAAGTATAGTTTCATGTATACACAGTGAAACATTGTGAAGCTGGTTGTAAGGAGTTTTGGGTCTCGTGACATAGATTCTAGGTCAGGTCTTATGTACATACATAGGTTAGACTAATTAGGCCTAGCACTTATATAATATGTTCCTAATGTCATTGAAAATGTACACTCATATATTATTATTTTATACACTCTTGGTGTAGTTCTCTGCTAACTTGATATCCAATTGTCTTTCTACAGGTGCCTTATCATTCACTACACAAGTTTGGATTTGTAGAGTTAAATTAATGCACTAGCACACATTTTAAGAACATTCATTATTTGTTAGTCTTGGTTGTCTAATCTTTAGAGGGTGGACCATCACACTTCTAAATGAACTGTAAAAAAAAAATGTATGCATTGCCTGGGACAACTTTATTTTAGTTAAATGATCATTATTGTAATTGATAAAATTCATTTTTCAGGTGGATAATTTATTATTATCTATAATTTAAGTAATAAGTACTGTTTAAATTATAACAAGACAAATTAATCTTCGTGTTTGACAGTTATTGCAACATTATTTTTTATTGAATGTTAAAAATATAAAGAAATTAAATTTATAATCCACTAGAATAAGCTAATTCTGAAGAAATAAAATTAAATGACGAGGGCGATTGCTTGCCTAACATCTATATATTAACAAAAGGTTAATAGCTTAGACTTAAGTATATAATTATTTGAGAAAATTATGATTTTGTGTTTACTTTATAAACTTTCTTATTTATGGAGATTTTAACTATTTGCAAATGTTACTAGGCTAATATTTTGTTAGCATCTTATAAAATATTCAATACTTAACATATAGGTTTAGTTATGTTTTAAGCGCCTAAAATTTGGAGTTAATTAAGTTTCGGTTCTTTATTAAAAAAAATTAGTCCTTTTAATTTGAAAAAAAAATGCAACGTTAGTCTCCTAAAATTTCTGTTTGGAAGCTAAAATTGGTTTTCTAGAAATCTTTATATCACCTTAAATATTTAATGATCAATGATTAAAATAATATTTTGTTTTCAAAATTAATTCATTCTAAAATAAAAATATAATTAAGAGAATATGAATGTATGATCATATTTTTCTTGTGTATATTTTTAAATGTCACATAGCCGTGTAATAGTTGTAAACATCTTCAAAGGTAAAAGTTGATTCCAGTTGAGACTTGGAGACTTATCTTTTACCAATTGGAAACATAGACATATGAAGATTGGGAAAGTGTTCTTGGTTGGTGGAATTAATTGGAGACCAAGATGGAGTAATCCCTCACGAGATTCACTTGTCTCCATGCTGAAACTAAAAGAAGGTCGATCATGGGGGAGTTTTCAGTTTCTCTTGTGTTTTTGATCTTGCTGTTGGAACCAATTTATTTTGTCACTTTTTGTCCGTGCCGTTGATTAGGTTTTATATGAAAAATTGGTAGAAAAAATGATGATGTGATTAATCAATGTCCAAGTGGACCTACCAGTTGTCCCCATCAACAGTTGCAGTGCAACCAACTAGTCAAGTTTATAGCAACAACTATGGCGTGGTGTGGGAGCACGAACCAAACAAAGAACAAGTTGCGTTTTTCTTGAGGCTGGTTGAGAGAAGCATCTATAAAGTCAATGAGGTCATAATTAAGAAAAAAAATAAAAATATGGAGTGTGAACGTGGGCATCAAAAGGTTGAGAAACAATGTAGCATTTGAATAAAATTCCAATGTGGTGGACCAGTTTTGTTTGTGTGTCACTTGGGTACTTACGTAGCTCTATTTCTAGTGGAAATTAAGGTATGTAACAATGTATCACCCTGATCAAACTTGGTCCATCCACCTTTCACACCAACAATGATGTCTAATGTAATTACTTCTTTCACCTCATATTTATTTTTAAAATTATATTAAATTACAATATGATGATAAAAGTATTTTGTTTTTATTAATATTAAAAATTTCACGTTCATCAGAGATATAATGAAATTGTAATATATGATTTGATGTAAATCTCAAATTTTAAATTAAATTTAAATTTTACTTTCTTAAACTTTTTTTTATCAGTTCTATTTCTTGTGTTACTGTTACTGGATAAACGTTTAATAAAATATATATTTTATCTTGTAAATTAGTTTTGTAATTTTGAATTAAATTTAAATTTCACTTTCCTAATATAAGATTAAGATAATAGTATTTTGGATTTTAGTTTTATGTTTCCTATAAAAAGCTTTTCAAGTTTCTTAGATTTGTACTAGCTATTTCTATAATGAAGACTGAAAATGTTATTTTAAATTTTAGAAGGATGAAAATATCACCAAAATCAAAATTCGCTCATGGAAAATATAGTATAATTGTACGGAAGATGGGAAAAATTCATTATTTAAAAGGTATACGTATTATGGAAAGTCTAATAAGCCATGTATGAGACAAAGAGTATATTTTTAATATCAATGCCGCAAATTTTGTTTCTTTTAAATGAGAAGAATATTTCGTGCACTTTCCTTTGCAAAAGAAATGGATGCAAAATTTTCATTTTAATTTGCTAAAACGAAGATAAACGTTTTGGGATAATGAACAGGAAAATTCTTGTAATCAGAAAAGACTTGTGTTTAAGCAGTTTAAGAAGAGAATATTGAGACATCAAAGGATATCAATCCATTTTTCATTATTGAAAAACTTGCACTAGGAAATTGACTTTTGTTTTTAACTGATTAGGTATTGAAATGAGTATGATAGTGAAAAGAACTATAATATGTGTGTTTGTGGCTATGGAAGATGAACACAAATTCTTGCAATGGAAAAAAGAACAACATAAAACAAAACTTACAGACATTGAGTCAGCTGAAATTGAGAATCCAGTTCCATTTTCTCTTTTCTTGACTCATAAGAAAATAATGGTAACCCAGCTATTTCTTCTGCAATTTTTATTGTAATAAAAAACATGTGCACCAAAGTCCAAAAAAATATCTATTTTCTAACACCTTTTCGAATATATCATTACGTTCTCTTTAAAAAATATATTTTACACTCTAGAAGAAAAATATATAGGCTGGGATAAGAAAGAACCTAACGATATTTTAAAAAAAAAATCTTTTTCTCAATTTCTTTGTTAAGAAAGAACCTACGATGCCATTGGGATAAGAAAGAATCTAATGATATATACATATTTTGCGATAGGAAAGAACCTAAAGATATTTTGGAATTAAATGTAGATATATCGTTAGATTCAATATAGGTTCACTATGCAATTGTATATCTAACTAATAATGCTCTAGAATATTATTTTTCTCTGTCTACTTTAATTTCAATATGAAAAACTGAAAAAAAAATACATGTACTTGATGATTTAGCATAATTCTGTGGTTATCTAACAAATTATTAACACTGTGAAGACAATATATATATATATATATATATATATATATATATATATATATATATATATATATATATATATATGTTACAATGTTTGAAAATTTGACAAAAGGATAGCACGATATTAAATAGTTTATTTGTTATAAAGCGTGAAGAATTTTTTCCTTTTTAAATGTAAAGTATGTAATGATGTTAAATTGTAGACAATCATAAAAAGGATAACAGAATATTAAATAGTTTGTTTTGTAATAAAGCTGGAAGTTTTTTTTTAGCATTTTTAATTTTTATTATATAGATATTGTGTTATGGGTATAGGGTGATATACATTTTGGTCTATACATTTAATTGAAAATCAAATTAGTTATATTACTGTAGGTGTAATAATTATTTGTTTAAATTAAATATTTATAAAACTTCAGAAATAATTATTTAAAAATAATTAAAAAATCAAATCATAAACTAAGAGTAGTTCGTCATTTCAAGAATCTACTTTTCACATAAAACAACCTGATACCCAAAACTTATGAACATTTTGTTAAAGCACTACTGCATCACATGTTGGAACTATCAGTTGAATAAATTGCAAACCCAATTATCCTTTAGTAAATTTGATATATTGTGTTAATTGAAATTGATATTTGATATTGACAGAAAGAAATATCATAGAGAAATCAAATTTTAAAATGTAATAAAAATAGAATCTGGACTTTTTCTTTTTTTCTTTTTGGTGATGTGTGAATAAAGGGACAAAATTATAAGACAGAAATAGAATCACGCAAGAAATAATACAAAACACCCAGTGGACGAATCTGGGCTTTATTTTCCATGATCATGAAATTAATTACCAAGGTTTGAATAGGTAATAACTAATTTACATCACTCTGAAGAACACATGAAATAAGTTAAATATAATAATAATAATAATAATAATAATACAAAATATTAATAATAATAATAATAATAATTTCAATCGTGCATCAATGAGTACACGGTCTAGTTATCAATTTAAATGAAGTATATAAATATCCCATAAAAGAAAATAAAATTACTCTGATAAAAGTAAAAACAGAATATGTGTTAGGAAAGAGTTCAATGAATTTGAGTGCATTTCTTATGTTTTAAAAACTGAATAATAGGCATTCGATTCAATAAAAGGACATGTGATTGATAGGGAAATCAATCTATTATTTATTATAGTCGATTTAATTAGGTGTTATATGAACTTAAACAATATATGATCTATATCCAAGTTAGAACTTACTTTTAACTTTCATTTTTCACATTCAAAATATAAATTTGAGATTTTTTTTAATGTTAAATTAAACATACAGTACTTAAATTATATAAATAAATATAATAGTATATAAATAATTATATATAATATAAATATTAAATTTCATGTATACCTATGATGTGGTTACTTCTTTCCGCAGTTTAGCATGTTTGAGCGGATTATTCTTGTATTTTCATACAGGTGCATATATATATATATATAAATTTTGATAACATTAAGCAAACAATTTAGACTATTTGTACCATTAATTTTTTTCATTAAACTATAGACTTTTAAAATTATACTTTTATAAAATTTACAGTTTATTTATTATTAATTTGAATTATATATAATAATAGTATATAATTGTTTCTAAAATTAAACATATGGCTAGAGTTCGATGGTGGCAAAAACAATATTTTTCTCATAATTCACTTAGTTGTTGACAGAATTTGATTAAGCCTTAAAAATATTAGTAAATCGTGTCTTTGAAATTATTGATACGCCACTACAACAATTAATTGCTATTATTCATTGAAAATCCAAATTACTATCACATGATAAAAATCCAAACCTATGAAAATGCAACAAACTCCTAATAAAGGAAATAGAACAGTGATTTATAGAGTTTTCTTTAGTCAACTCACGTGTCAATTTAATAATTTAGAATAATAATTATATGAGCTATAGGTGTCCCTATCTTTCTCTCGTTACCTCTTACGGCTTTATCATGAATTTGTTTTCTTTTGATGTTTGTTTTCTTTTGCATTGGTCTTTGCCAATTGGCTCTTTGGTAGACTACCAAAAATGATGGCTGCATATGCTAAGCAAAAAATCAAACCAAAGAATAATCAAAAGCAAAATAGGAGTAATTTAAACGCAATGAATTCACACTAATTTTGACTTCAATGAATGCATTGGGATCATTCGTTTTAGTTCATGAGAGCAAAGTGAAGAAAATTTTGGATTAGAAAGTTTGAAAATTTTTTAATGCAAACATTCTAGTCAATAAAGTTTCGATAATGAGACCGCATGCATAAGTTTTGGATTAGCAAGTTGGGAAATTACGGAAATTTTTTAATGTAAACATTAGTCAATAAAGTTTCCGTAAGATAATACTACATTGATTAAAATTGAATAAAAGAGTTCATATGAAATACCATGAAATCAAATTAATAATTTTAAAAAAAAAGTTACTCGGAAGATTGTAAACAAATATAAAATTGTTTGATGATATGACATTTTTTTTTCAACGAAAACATGCCAATCATGGTGACTGTATTTTTTCAAATTATTATTTCTGTTTGATTTCTTTTTAACTTATCTTGTTAAGCAATGAAAGGTCGCCGCATAAATTCCTCTTAAAATTTGTGTATTCAGTTCCTTTTATAGTAAATGAAATTATTTTGGAAGATAAAAGTTAGCCGTCAATAGTATGTTATATATATATATATATATATATATATATATATATATATATATATATATATAAATGCTTTGACGTTTTTCTGTGAAAATTATTTGAAACACCTATCTAATGAATAATATCTAATGTGTTTACAACGGTTTCATTTATTCATTTTGTAAGAAGTGTTGATAAAAATTGTTAGATGTAACTTTAAGATTTCATATATATTATCAAAAACATTTTTCAAAAATGATTTTAAGAAAAACTCTTCTTTTTTTAATTAATTGTAGATTAATGATATATAATTTAAAAGGATAAGAGTAGATATAGATTTACATTAGAACTTTTATATTTAATCATTTAAAAACTTATACTATATATATTATTTTATCAACACAATCAAATTTTATTGGAAGACTAATGTTACAAAATACAGAATAAGTATTTTTTAGATCATAGTCATTCTAAGTTAAATATAAAGTATTATTTGAATTGTATAAACTTCTAGCTAAATCACTAAGTATTTTTTGAACAAAGAACCACTCTAACTAAACACAAAATATTATTCAGATCCACTCACTCTTGACTAATTATGGAACTTTATAGATCTAACCACTCTTAGTTGAACACTTTGTTTTCACAAAGGGTGTGATCTAAATGATCACGTGTTCGATAACTAAAAGAGAGTAACATCTTAATAAGAATATGAGATTAAGAATACTCTTTTAGGTTTCTACCAAACACAATTTTATTCTTGGTCACAAACTAAGGCTTGAGGATTGCTAAAGATTATAAAAGTGTTAAATTTTTTTCTTTATTTCGTCATTATCAATCTTTCTTCTTTAAGAGATCTTCTACATATAGATAAGTGGATAAGATAAGATTCATTGCAAATCCTTTAGAGTCATTGTTAGGTTTTGCGAAGATATTTTTCTTTGTCTCGTGTTTGTCCACGCTCAAAGCTTGAAGATGGATTAAATATTCTTCATACAATATTATATATATATATATATATATATTTATATATATATATATATAT
>Ga0209700_108358_pt1 | contig 13348 bp, 5 predicted proteins | sample SiratroredBW_FD_187528 | JGI IMG/M metagenome (GOLD analysis project Ga0209700, IMG submission 187528) | Root nodule microbial communities of legume samples collected from California, USA - Siratro red BW (SPAdes) (version 2) | ecosystem: Host-associated > Plants > Roots > Nodule | place: USA... | reverse complement strand
TTTACAGTCAAATAAAACTATAAATATAGATTGAAATCTGTTAGGGTTATAATCTCATCTAATATATAAAAAAAAAAAAAAAAAACTAATTATCAGCCATATTTAGTCTCGTACTTCTCGAGGAATAATTAGAGGCGACCCTCTTGTTACATCAAAAAAACATATCTATATATTATTGGAGTTGCTGTCCCATCTTTCTTGTTTTCTTTAGTACCTATTGAGTCTTCCATTTCTTTTTGTCAATCCATTTCTTTTTGTCAGCATAAAAATGAATTAATAGGAAACACTTTAAAAATATTTTAACTCTTATACTATGGTCAAGTGGTTTCAAATGTTCAATTACCATACATATAAGGTTAAAATTTTTGACTGTTACACAGACCTACAAACCTATTGATACCCTCTGTGACTTAAAAAACTATAATGCATATGGCTAGAATTGCAAACAGTTTGAAAACAATCAATAGGTCTTATTTGTTACAGCAAAGAAAGATAAATGCAACAAACTTAATATTTTGCCACTATTTGTTATGGGACTCAAACAAAGAGTAAACAAAATACATCAGATATCCTAAGCCATCTTTATTATATTATCTTACGAAAAACTTTGAGATATAAATAAATATGTGAACATAATGAATGATTGATGATTGGGAATTTGTTTCATGTTATAACATGTTCACTAAATATAGTGTAAATGCTTTTGACAGGATAAGAAGATTCTAGAATATCAGTAGGTTGGGTAGAATATTAGTACCTTGGGAATGGTTGGACAACTCGCTTCATAGTAAAGAAAATGTTATGGATAGGTTAGTGTTATACCACTCTGCATTGGTAGTTAAACACGACTCAACTAATTGGGGTACCCACACATCGTTTAGAACCTAAATGTTTGGGAAAATTATCCCGGTTTTGTTGAAACTATGAAGAATCTGTGCGCTAGTTATAGCCTGGATCATAATGAAAGAAGGGTGGTGAAGGAGAAATTTAAAAATTTAAGGAAGGATTTGAGAGTTTTGAATAAGAAAATTTTGGAAGACTTAGAGCTTGTAATTGTTAAGATTTTATTTTGAGCTAAAAGGACATATGTGGTATTGAGATAAGCATCCCCTTCTTTTGTTGCATTATTTGTCTATCATGTTAAGCTTGATAATATGTAGAAGTAAGAGCATCAATAATTCTTGTTGCCTGCTCTATATCTACTGTCATCATTGTACCTCCAGCTACTACATCCAGTATCATTTTTATGTTAGCCCTCAGACCATTGTGGAAAATGCTCAGGTAGACAATATCTTCAAAACCATGATTTGGGCATCTTCTCAACATCACTTTGAAGTGTTCCCAAGCATCACAAGATGCTTCATCTTTTTTCTTTTTTTTTTGAAAGGCGAAGAATAAAATTAATGGGAGCACTTCGGGAGTGCTCCAACCTTATTACAAAGAAATATAAAACCGTACAATACAAAGTATCATATAAGGTCAACCACTAGTTACAGGGAAAAGAACCAATCCCAGAAAAGTAGAAAGTGAAGTAAATGTGAACGAAACCAGACAAAGATAGAACAAATACACAACACCTCAGAAACAATTTCTCTCTGTTGACCAAAAGTCTAATACTGGACTAGATTGCATGCCCAAAGACACACAGGATCTATAAAAGGTCACACCTACACAACTATAGATAGTTGCTAGTAGGTACTTCTCCATGCTTCCAATGACTTCCCAACTATGTACACTTCCCTGCTGGCCTCTCCAAATACAAAGGAACCTGCACAGAAAAAACTACAACCGACCTCTAGTGTCTAAGTCAATCGAAAGCTCTAGCTAGCTACCTATCACCTATTACTCCACTACTAACCTATTCCCTATTAATGCAATGAAACTTCTCAAAATAGCACTATAAACCAAACACCCAACTATTACATCTACCCCAGCAATGAGCTGACATTATGCCATAGCCTTCAGCACTGGATAGGGCAAAGGAACCAATCAGAGAGTAACATAGTAATCCTTTGCCTACGATTTTTAACCCATAACCAACCTTTTAATTGTGCCAAATTAAAGATTTATATGTTGTCCACTCAACCATTATTAAACACAACCTTTTTTCTATGATTCCAAATTTCACACACTATGGCTAACCACATATGCTTCCAGATTTCATTCTCTTTCTTAGAACAACTCATAATAAAGAAATGCTAGAAATGATTACTAATAGAGTAGTGGTTAACTAATGAATTACCAATCCATCTATCACAACTAGCCCAGACTTTAGTAGCTACAAGACAATTTAAAAACAAATGTTGGGTAGATTCATCATGCATATTACACAAAGGACACTGTGAGGTAGTTATCTGCACTTCTCTACTACTAAGATTCACCCTTGTAGGGATCCTATCAATCAGCACCCTCCAGCCACATACGTGTACAGATGGGACAACATTCATATTCCACAGTTCTTCATTCATACTCCACAGAATGCTTCACCTGACCCTTGCATGAATGTAGAGATACCAGATTTTGCCTTGATGTAGCGAGAGATTGGAAAAAATCTATGGAGAAATTTTTCCTCTACATCATTCCAACTTTTCAAACTATGTTTTGGATGAGATTTGAGCCATTCTTTTTCTTTGCCCGCCAAAGAGAACAGAAACAATCACAAATAAATAGTCTTAGTGTCACCCTCTTCAAAACCCATTGTTCCTACCAACTCATATAAAGTGGACAAATGTATGTATGGATCTTTATTATCCATCCAGTAAATTCATGACTGTTAATCAAATTCAAGAAGGTTGGCTTCATCTCCAATGTTTCAGTGTGGCCAGTACTGCTATGCTGAAAAAGTTTCTAGGGCCTTGCTGCAGGGCATAGTCTCTAAGAATCCTTCTTGGTGGGTGAATCTTATCCTCAACCGTACTGATCTCTTCTTGTATCACTTGAGTATCTCTGTCAAAGATCGTATAGGATTCTTCTTTTTTTTTTTGACTTTGTTGTTCTCTTCTCTTCCTGCTCCTATTCTTCCTAGTTGCTCTTTCAATCTTAATCAAATTCTAATTGATCTTCAGAAACATGTCCTCTCAATATCATAAATCAAAGACAACTCAAGCAAGGATTAGCACAAAATAATTTATAATTTTTTTTCAAATAAATATGAACAAAAGAAAAAGAAAGAAAAATTATTCACAATAATTAATGAGTTCCAAAATTTAAAAACAAAAATTGTTCCCTGGCAACGGCGCTAAAAACGTCAAAACTTGTTGACCTTTTTCGGCAAGTGTATCGAGTCAAAAGTAATATAGACTTGTAAAGTACGAATGTCGATCCTTTAGCTATTTAGTAAATTACCTAACATTAAGAACAGATGTTATTCACAATCAATACATCAAAACTTATCCCTAGTATTCCAATATATTGAGTATTTTCATCTAGGTCAAAAACTTAAAAGTACTTCCCTTTTAAATTTAAGAATCAAAATCAAGACTCTATTGATTAGATAAAATCTAACATTAAGCGCAAGATGAAAATACCAATTGAGTAGAAACTAAATATTATATATAAAAATCACCAACATACAAATGAGTTAAAAAGGTTACATTCAATCCCAAAGATGAAGAATTAGCTACTCATGGTAGCCATTACAATCCAATGAAAGGAAGATTGCCAGAGAAGAAGAAAATCCTGATGCCAGCCGCCTACCTCCGTCCTCTAGGTCTTGATACTTCAGAAAACCTAAAATCACCCTTTTAAACTCGGTTTTGGGCTTAGGTTAAGTGACTTTTCGCTTGGGCTTTCTTTATTATTTTAAACTTTTTATTTCTTTTCTTCATGAATCTTCCAATCTATTATTTTCTTCATTCTTTTATATCTGAAATTTCACAATAATTGAGATCAAATGATTTCCTTTAACTTAGGACTCAAAACCTAAATTTAGATCCAAAAACTCTCAAATTGGTGGTAATTACTATTTTAAAGAACTCTTAAACCCACAAGTACTCAAGCTTTCTCATGTATAAAAACACTCAAAATTGACACTTATCAACGATTCATTTATTTGATAGAGATAGAATTGACACTGTTTAGAGGTTTTATAGTTTAGTTATTTGACAAAAATGAAAGTTGCACGGTCAGTTATTTAACAAAAAATAGAATGTGCACTCATTTAATGAAAAAATGAATTTCACTCATTGGAAGCAACAGAAAGGCTCTCATTCGTTGAACCCGAGTTCAATGCACTAAATCGACGATTTTTACATTTAAAATGGGGAAGGGATATATGTTAGGAGTTACTGAGAATTACGTTCACAAAAAGTTATTTTCACCGAGAGCAATTCGCACTGAGAATTACGCACACAAAGAGCGATGTGATTTCATAAAAAGAGAAGAAAGTGTTTTAGAAAGCGTTACAAAAGCAGAAGAAAAGCAAGAAAGTAGTAAGAAAAAGGCTTTGGAGGCTTTAAGAGGTATGTCTGAAAACTTGATGAATGTTGGTATTATTTGTTGTCTTTTCTTTCTTGGTTTTAATTTTTGTGTCTCTATTTTGTGTTCATTGGACAATTATTATTTGGTTTTTTCTTTCCTGGATGAAATATGAGTGAAGAACAGTAAGAATTCTCTCTAAAGAAAACATATTTGAGAGAAATTAAATCTAGAGAATATACTAGACTTTGAAATTCATTTGCCATGATACCATGATCATTCGGAAACAATTGCTGCCATGGGCACCATTTGGTGTGGAAATTGTTATTGATTGTTGTCGCTTTCCAAACTCGTGCCTCTGAACCTTTACCGAATGCTTTGAATGTTTTATTGAATGGTTCTGAACCTTTACCAAATGCTTTGAATACTTTACCGAATGCCTCTAACCTAGAACCGGATGTCGTAAACCCAAAACCGAGTGCCTTAAACCTTTACAAAATCACATAAGCCTAAAACCAAACATTTTCAACAAAGAACTGAATGCCTTTGACCCAATACCGAATGATGTAACCTAGAACCGAATGCCTTTAACCCAATGCCGAATGACGTAACCGAATACCAAATGACGAAAGCCTTAATCGAATACATGGTTCGAGAGCCTTTTTGAAAGCCTCGGCTGAATGCATAGTCTGAGAGCCTTTTCCGAAAGCCCTAGCCGAATGCATGTTCCGAAAGCCAATACCAAAAGCCTTTGACCAAAAGTCTTTTCCGAATAATATTCCAGAATGCCTTCTCTGATTTTATTTGGCCTAATGTTTTTTTTTTCTCAATTTTTTGTATTAAAAATTCTGCATCTATGCAGTTTAGTTTTTAATTCTTACTAAAAATACAAAAATATCAAATTTCTAAAAAATAAAAATATAAAATTTTCAAAAATTCAAAAACATCAAACTCTCAAATAAACAACTTTCTTTTAAAACTACGTATGCGTTGATTTTTCATCAGTGATGGAAATACGTAGGAGCAAGGTCAATCATTGTCGGGTCTCCTTATTTAAAAAGTATATTTTGTTTTTACTTAAATTTTCATTTCTATTTTGGGGAAGAAATAAACGCTTTATAAAATCACACTAATTTTACTCATTTGATTAAATGTATGGTCTTAAGACAAGTGTTGTGGGGATGCTAATACCTTCCCTACATGTAACCAACTCCCGAATCCAACTCTATTCCACAAATATTCCTTTTCCTTGTTTTTCCATAATAAATTATGGTGGCGACTCTATCTTTTTTATTCAAAATCCATTTTATCTCAGATGGCAGAAGGCACATTATTCTATATCAGATTGCTTTCTTTGTCCTACCTTATGTTTACTTAATACTTCTTAACATATATAACTGTTGTATGAGCTTTGTTATGAAGGGTTAAGCTTCTATTTGTATCAAACTTAAAAATCTTCCATTACTTTCTTGGTAGATCTTCTCCTTTTTTCCAGACAAGGCTAAGTTACTTTTACCAAGGGTTTTAATAACAACAATAATTCTTAAGAACTCATTTTGTATATTATGCCTATTGTAATGATTATGAATTTCTTCATTTTTAATTCGATGAATATATTCTTGCATAATTGGATCAAATTTTGCAATCATTTGTATCAAACTTAAAAAGTTTCTATTACTTTCATAGTAGATCTTCTCATTTTTTTTCACGCAAGGCTAAGTTACTTTTACCAAGGATTTTAATAACAACAATAATTCTTAATAACATCTTTTTTCAATGTTCACTATCTTTATTTATTTGTTCTTGAGTATGTTTATCTATTGTTTTATCTTTTGACAATATCATTTCGAGATCAATATTCAATTTATACTAATAAGTCTCTTAATTTCTTATCAATATCCTCCCGTGGACTTGGATCATATATATTTTTAATATTAGAATCATTTTGTCTTATAATTTCATTCTAGTTTTCATGAGTTTGAAAATAAAATATTATCATCTTCATTGACTATTTTATTATTGTCTTCACCTATATTTATATTATTATCATCTTCATTCAAAGAAGACTCACCTACATTTTCTAATTTATTTTTTCATTTATTTTTATAAATTTACCCATAGCCCCCTTTTTTTTATTCAACAAAAAGTTCACTCGTATCTTCTTTTCTTTTAAAGTTTTAAATAACTTAATTCATATTTTCTAGTTGACATATTTATATATTTTTTATATAAAAATAAAAAAATAATATATATATATATATATATATATATATATAACATTAAATATAATTTTTAAGTATATAAAACGAGATTAAGTTAATAAGATAAAATCTGATTGTCAAGTCGTAGTATCTTGTTTTGAAGCCTCTTATTATCTTTCAATTTTGTCATTTAGTAAGTCTTTAATTTAATTTATAAATTTTAAATTTTTAATGCTCTTCCTTGAATCTGCACAAATTAATTAAACAATAATGAAAAATAAAAAAAATTGAGATCAATTCATCAATCTCGTATTATTTTTATCTAATATTGATGCACTCAAAAGAAGTAAAAGTGAACACCTCTAATTCTTCAATCTACAACTCAAAGTCTCCAAATAAAGACACATACATAAATCCACAATATAGAATGATGAAATAAATTTAAAATTAAAAAATGACCTAATGACAATTAAAAACTCAAATTGAAATAATATTATGAAAGAACCAATGAAAGAGACAGAGAAATGAAGGAGATATGTGAAGAAATGAGATAAATGAAAGAGATAAGTGAAGAATCAAAGAATGGAAGAAAAGATAAAGAAATGAGATAAGTGGAAGACTCAAGGCTCAAATAGGTAAAGCAATCACTTTAGGCCTCAAGGCTTAAAAAAAATTAATATTAATACATTATTTTAAAATTATACTAAAAATAATTTTTAATTAAAAATTTAAAATATCTTAACTCACTTTAAGTTTAATTTTAATTAAGTATCGATGTAAACTTAGAGTCAGTTAAGATATTTTTAATTTTTAATTAAAATTATTTTTTAGTATAATTTTAAAATTAAATACTTTTTTTTAATTTTATAATAATTATTAGTATTAAATTTTTTTAGGCCTTGAGGCCTAAAGCGATTGTTTTACCTGCTTGGGCTTTAAGCCCATGTTTATCCTTTCATTATCTGACTCTTCCACTTATCTCCTTCCTTAATTTATTCTTTCATTTTTTGATTCTTCCCCTTATGTCCTTCCTTTATCTCACTTCTTCACTTATCTTTTTCCTTTTTTTTGTCTCTTTCATTGGTTCTTCCATAATGTTATTTAAATTTGAGTTTTTAATTGTCATTAGGCCATTTTCCAATTCCAAATTTGTTTCATCATTCTATACAGTGCATTTATGTATGCGTCTTTATTTGAGACTTGGAGTTGTAGATTGATGAATTCAAGTTTGTGTTCACTTTTGCTCCTTTTGAGTGCATTAATATCAGGTAAAAATAATAGGAGAACTGAGTGACAAACTCAGCGAGAACGTGAAATGCCACTTATCTCAAAATGTATTACCAATAATTATGAAAGCATGTACGATGTACTCTTTCTTTGACTTGGATTTTTTTTTCCTAAGGAGGGTTTTGACAAACAAGGCCTTAATGAGACATGGTCTTAATGAGACATGGTCTTAATGAGACATGTACCTGAAATATTCAATAAAATGACGATTTTATATATTTTTTAGTTGTCAATTTTGATGGGAATCTTGGGAACCGAGCACAAGTTCGAGTTCACCCTAAAATGAATATAAAAGATTAAACAAATGCTTAAGTCAAAGTAACTCGGGAGATAAACAAACATCAAGTCCTCTTAAATTGAGTATGATCCTACAAAGGCTAAGCAAACGCTTAAGTAAATAAAGCTTAGGGAACAAGCAAATGCTTGAGTTCTCTCCAACAGAGTATACTTTTCATAATTAAGCAAACGCTTATGTAAACTAAGCTTGAGGAAGAAGCAAGCATTCGAGTTTTCTCAAAACGAGTCTAACATTCAAGACTAAGCAAACACTTTAGTCAATAAATATTGAGTGTTGAACAACGTTCTATACCACTCAGACTAAGAATAATATTTAGACAATCACTAAAGCCTATATCCAGAAAGAGAACAAACATTCATACACGATTGCTAAGAAACTATTCTGATAAGTCAAACAAGAGATGTTCAAGGTTCATTACAGAAAAGTAAAGCTACTACAGAAGATTAATCGTCTACAAGTTGGCCGTCCACCACCTCCTTGTCTAAATCAAATTGGGTCACTTGAAGTTCAGAGGAGGAGAGCAGAGCTTGTTGCATGGCATTCATAAAACCCTCTTCATAAGTGTTTACATAAGCCTTCTGCAATTTAGCTTTTTCCATTTTCCAGTTGGCCTCGCCTTTGGAGAGTTGCTCAATCTTCTCTTCTGACGAATGCAACCTCTCTTTTAAGTGCCTGATGTCAGCGTTTAACCGCCAATTCAGTCCTTGGCATTGGGAGAGTTCCAGCTCCTTGGCCAAGAACGCAGAGGCTCTCTCTGATTTCTCTTTGAGCAACTCTTGTACTTGCTTCTCCAATCTACCAACCTTGTTTTGCAAATCCAAATGACCTCGGGTAGCAACTTTGAAATGTTGGAAGATGGCCATACACCTTCCTAACATAACTTCTCCAGCATCAAAACAATCCTCAAACCCAATGGCTGCCATCATCTCGGCATCAAAGGGAGCGGGAAAGTTACTAAAGTCTGAGGCGGTTGTAGAGAGGTGATCCAAACTGATACCTCCCTCTGCCCGAGATATCAACCCTGGAAGAAGAAGATTCTGTAATGAACTAGGCTTGGAAGATGATGGAGCAGGTGGGACCAAACTTGTTGAAAGGACCCAACGAATTAAGATATATTATACTGGAAGATGAAATATAAAAATAATGATGAGAAACTTTAATTTAATTAAAAGAGACTAATAAATTTCAATCTTTTGTTAATATCAATATTAAAAAATTAATTAAGAATTAAAAAAATTTAATAATCACAGTGTTTCAATCCTCTTCAAGCATAGTTTGCTTTTCTACTCAATTCACTAAAATAGAAACTGCAAAAGTGATTAACAATGTTAATAAATCTTACCAAGGACAATCCTACTTGCACACTTGAGTCACAATTTTTGTGCAACCTAATACAAGTGATCAGTAAATGCTGCAAAGTTTTCACGTCCTTATTATATAAAGGGCGCAGGTTACTCGAGACCATAACCATTCTCCTCACAAGATTGACTTTAGAAAGTAGTCTATCAAGCAATACTCTCCATCCAAATATCTTGGTTGTTCCTGGCACCTTAAGACTCAATCTCACTAAAGCATTCATTACTCTAAACATCTAGAATCTCTTTTAGAGCCCAATACCCATAATAGACTGTATAGACATTTACACTCTCACCTACCTAACAGGATTGGTCAAACATATTCGTATTCCACACAACATTGTGGATGAGTTCCTCAGGCTGATTTTGCAACTCTTTTTTCCATTCAAATAATTCTCTCCTCCAAGGTATCTGTCATATGAAAACCTATGGATTTCCAAAATCATTCCTCAAGCCAAACTCACTAATCATCTTATTTGAGTACTGAGACCCCATATAATCTAGGAAACATTTTCTTTAAGGTTCCTTCTCCCACTCACCGATCTTCCCAAAATTTAATCCTACTACCATTACCAATTTTTCATCTTACCATTTGATCAAACCAGTTGTATTCTCTATTTTCCTCACAAATTGTTCCTAAATCCTTCCACCAATTCGAAGTTTTTATATATGTAATAGACTTTCATAATTCAATCAAGTCTCTCCAACCACTACCATTTTCGGATCTCAATCTCTATTTCCACTTTGCAATAAGGGCATAATTAAAGACATGTATATCTCTCATTCTCAACCAACCCATCTCTATGGGCAAACATACTTTGTCCCAAGCTACCCAAGAAACTTTTCTCCCTACAGAACCCCAACCCCGTAAAAACCTTCAAAAGTTAATTATCAAATAAATATAATTTTATTTTTCGTTATTGTCTCATAAGTAGAAAAGTTGTTATGTGATTCCATAATGTTTTGATGAGTGAATGCATGTGATACTTTCTAAAATGGTTTTAATGAGTCAATGCATTTATACTCCTCTAAAATTGGTTATGATGAATCTTTTGAGTAAATCAAATTTAGCTTGGAGAATGTGTCTTTAGGCTTTGTTATCCAGTATACAAGTTTCCCCTCTTAATTTCTATAAACTTCTCTTAAATAAAAAAAAAGAAAAACTTAATCTTACATAATTTCCTAGAACAAAACATCATTAATTTAAACGAATTTATCATTTTTATAAAACCACACATAAAAAGGTTGAAAAAAAGAATAGTGTTCTTATCTAATTGTGAAATTTAAATTTATATATTAATGGAATAAAAAATATTACATAAATCAATTATATATTATTTCATAATTTATATTTAGAAAAGTGTTAATATATTTATGTAGATTAAAAAATATTATATCATAATTTACTCATTTCCTCGTAATTGAGTGTGATGGAGGTATGTTTTATAAATAATTAATAAATAATAAATTTTTTTCAACCATACACGTGAGATGATGGTCCCATATTTGTTTATATAAATATATCCTAAAAATATGTTTCGACACTCACATTGGGTCATTTTTTGGTACTCTCATATTTGGATGTCGGAGCAGCTATTTGGAATAACTTTCTCATATTTGGTGCCGTCAAGGGATAATTTAAAGTAAATCCTTCTCACATACTCTTATTTTTATGTTGAACGATTTTGCATACCTTTGTTGATAAAAAACGATTGTGCGTACAAAATTTAATTTAGTAAGTATATTGTACAAAAATCTTCTGTAAATATTTGATACAATACTTTTATTTATTTATTTCAGCTTCAATTGTTTTTAATAAATAACTGTTCTTTCTTATTTATAATAAGATAAATAAAGTATTAGTAGGTATCAAAATTTAATAAATTGTGATACAGTCGGTAATATTTGTGTATTTTTTTTCCAGTTATTTACAAATAATATTTTTTATTATTCTTTCTTCTAAACCATGCAATTTTTGAATACATGACAGAAGAAAAATACCACTGTAGAGGAGAAAGCAATACTAGTTGCATTATCATCACTAAAATTATTTTTTAACATTGACTCATATAAATTTTATCATTTTGTTTCACTGTCAGTTTTGGTTTCACATATTTTTCACACTCTTCTGGTAACCTTTTATGCATGTTTAGGACTTAAGTATTTCTGTCTCAAAGGACTAAGCTGTTCTTGTTTAACGAAAATGGAGAGTGCTAAGGTGATGATTGATCTGGATGATTATGAGATTAGCGAGAATGAGATAGTTTCTTATTTTGAAGATGTTAAGTTAGAAAGACGATGGAAGAGACGGGTACTTTCAACTAAACGTCAAAAGCACAATGACCATGATAGTGGTACAAGAACAACCATAAAGAATTTGTCTGTACAAGAGGGTCCTATGCCAGAGGATAAAATGGATCAAGATTACAGATTGTTTTTGGTTGAATATATTCCTGAAGAAATTAATGCTGTCAGAGATGGTAACGTTGATGGTTCAGGAACTGAGATGTGGAAGGGTTCAAAACGAAGGTATGAAACAAGAAAAAGTGGAAGTGATTCAGCGAAAAAACAGTTAAAATTTCAGAAGAATTTGGAGGCTAGTCTTGGTACCAACAATTGTCACACTGAGACGAAGGGTTAAAAATAAAGGGACGAGACTCCAAAATACTGACTTCTTTATGGAACTCATCTACTTCCGTTTAATTGAGTAAATTGCTTTTAGTATTTTAAGTTACATGTACGTGATAATTAATTAGAGAGTGTATTTTATTTTATTTATGTCTTGTTATTTTTAAGCCGATATGGTAAGATTTTATTTTTTTTATTGTTGATAAAAAAATTTATAGTAATATTATAATTAAAATTTTATTAAATATTTAATTAAGTTAAAAATTAATTTAAAATTTAATTATATAAGTAATTAAAATCTTATTAATTAATATTATGTATTAATTATTTTAATTTAATTAATTATTAAATCAATCATTATTTTTATTTTATAATTATTTAATAAAAAATAATTATTTTAATCATAATTAACAAGAAAATTAATCTTTAAATAATTCATTTTTATAATGTAACTATAAGTGTTTTAACTTATTTACAAAATATATAAAAATCTTTAAAAAGGTTTACAAATTTAGTTTAGAACACCTCTTCTTATTACACTACAAGATTTCTTCTCTACCATTGAGGAGATATTCTTATATATTTAATAGCTTATATGTTTAATAGAAATTACTCTCTGTATTAACATCAACGTATTAACATACAAACTGCAAACAGTAGCCGCTGCTCTTTACAGCATTTGCTTTATCTGTGTTTTGGAGGCCACAACATTAAATATTAGATGCATGCTTGAAACTTATCTCAATACATAGAAAATAGAAAATGATGCTTAATGAAATGACCAATTATTGCATAGTATAGGGAAATTGATCAGGTTACTTCCCAAGGCTTGTTAAACACAATAAATGCTGCTCACATGTATTAGGAGGATCTATCTGTCTTATAGAGGATCCAAAGCTATGTATTTGTATTAACAAGTACATATTTTTTTATAACCAGTTATTTATTTATCAAAATAATCATTTAACTTTTTAATATATATACATTGAGATTATGCAGAAACTTAAAAAATAAATTTTAAAAACAAAAATGCTACCATAAGAGAAAGTTACTGTTTAACTTCCCCCACTAAACATAAATTTAAAGATAAACTTTTTGTGTTTTTTTTATTACACCAGTATTATAAGACATGGTAGATGGATTAAATAAGAGTAATTAAACAA
>Ga0209700_108357_pt1 | contig 13353 bp, 6 predicted proteins | sample SiratroredBW_FD_187528 | JGI IMG/M metagenome (GOLD analysis project Ga0209700, IMG submission 187528) | Root nodule microbial communities of legume samples collected from California, USA - Siratro red BW (SPAdes) (version 2) | ecosystem: Host-associated > Plants > Roots > Nodule | place: USA... | reverse complement strand
GAAGTTCATCCTTGTCTCTTTGATTAAAAAATAATAATAAATAATAATAATAATAATAATAAATTATGAAACATCTTCCAATTTTCGAGGAACGAACCAAATGCTTTTTTTAAAATTTAATAATTAATAGTTCTTGAAAAAATATCAAAAATATAAATTTTCAAAACAAAAAAAGGGAAAAAGGTTTCAAAACAACCCTAAAATAATAAAGATAAAACATTTTTAAAAATAATAAAAATGAGATAAATATAAAAACATGTCTTTTCGATAATAAATATAAAAAACATTTTTTTACGAAAATAAGGTAATAGAAACACGTTTTTCAAAAATAAAATATAAAGACAATTTAAAAATAAAAGAAAAAGTTTTTTTTAATATAGTTATTTTATTCGAACATAATGAATAAAAAATTAAAAAGGATATGTTTTTTTTAAAGTATAAAAGCAATTTCTTTAAGATAATAAAAATCAGTTCCTTTCTCAAATTAAAATAAAAATAGTTTTTTAATAAACATTTTTAAATATAAAAAAAACAGTCTTATCCCGAGTTTCTTTTAAATAAACAATTATCGAGAGAAAAAATAATAAAATAGAAAATAATTAAAAAAAATTATATAAAATAAATTGCCAAAAATAAATGAAAATATTCATAAGCTAAAAAATATCAAACTTCATCCAACCAAAATTCTTAAAATAGAACTACGTTTACTCTGATTTTCTATCATGTATAGAGATACATAGGACTAAGGTTAAACCTTGTCGGGTCCAAATAAATAAAAATATATATGTTTGTTTGTTTTATTTTGTTTGATATTTTTATCTGCCTAATTATTATTTATTGTTATAATTTTTATAAGCATGTTTTCTTGTTTGTTTTTTTTTATATTTGTTTGTTTTGTCTTTAGTCTCATTTTTATTGTTATTATTTGGGAAAAAAATGATATTTTTAAAACCACACTTATTTTTATTCATTTGATTAATGGTACCGTCTTAGGACGGGCGTTGTGGGGTGCTAATACCTTTCCCACACGTAACCGGCTCCCGAACCCTTACTTTGGTTTGCAGATTATTTCATTTTTATTTGGTTTTTCTATGGTTTTCCATAATAAACTATGGTGGCGACTCCAATCTCAATTTAAATATTTTTTAAAAATAAATTTTTGATCGCCCCGTCGTGATCCGGTTGCGACAATTTATATTTGAGAAATGATATCATTAATTATATTTTTTCTATAGAAATTTTAGTTTAAAAAAAATTATTCACAAATTCTAATTAAACAACAAATAATTAAATAATAATTGAAGTGTTACACTAACATTGTTTATTTTGTTTCTTAATAAGGGTACTAAATACTATTATGTTTAGTAGAAAGACTTACTCTTTCACTAAAAATTATCTATAATTTTGAAAATCAAAATAATATTTCCAATTACAACTTCGACATATTAAGATCGTTTCACAACTTAAAAGGATTTAATCAAATAGCAAGCAGAAACTCTTGAATATATCAAACTGTTTGTTTATTGTTTGATTTATTCTTTTTTTTCTTGTTATTTCTCTCTTCCCTTCACCCCAATCTACTCTAACAATTTACTACACATATGATTCATGAGTTTTTTGACAATATATATGAACTGCATTTTATAATTAGGTAGATTATGAACACTAACAAATGACACTAATCTGAATCTTATAAACAAATTTTTCTTAATGAATAGATTATACACAATATATCACTATGGTTTGGCATGTGAATAAGTTGAGTTGAAATCCATCAATAGTTGCGCTCTTCTCATATTTTTCTAATTTCTCAATCTAGCTATATGATACTAACGTAAATGGGTTATTTTTGCCTATAGAGCCACACAGTATCTTAAGCATGGTTTTAGTTTCCAAAAATTTAAGAACATGATAAGATTAAGATGCAACATTTCCCTATATTTTCTTTATTTCGTTTGTGACGTGTTGATACGTTAAATTAGTAATATTTATATGTAATAGAATAGTTTCACCACTTTGTCCATTTATTCAGTGTAACTTAAGAGTTTGTGTTACATAAAAAGACGGTGGATTTGTTTATAAATTTGAAACAAATAAAAAGTTCTTTATCCTCTCAAATGACAAATTATCTTAATTAATTCCAGCTTGTGTATATGAAGAAACTTATCTTTTGCAATATTTGTTTTGATGAAGACATTAATTAACGTGAGAGATTCGAGAAAAATCATAGTTATTTTGTAAGTCTATTTTTAGTATTTTTCTAACATATTTAATATAATATAAAATATATTTTAATTATTTATATTAACTTACATTGTTTACATCAATTGTAAAATTTTAAGTGTGAAAATTATGTCATAAAACACATGCACATGATCTATCTACAAATATTACTAACTCATTTAGAAAGATAATGCATGATTAACTCAAACATAAATAAGTGAATTTGACATCTTATTGATGAAGTCTAATTTTGAACTCATCCCTATTAAAACATGAAGATGTGAAAGATATTAAAACTTAGTAAACTTTATTTCTTGTTAAGTTTGTTCGATAAATTCTAAATTTCTTTAATTTATTTAAATATATGTGTAAATGTCACATTTTAGCATTTTTTAAAAAATATTTATTGTTACATCAAATGTTATGTAGGTGCATATTATTGTAAAAATATTATATTATAAATATATCCTTCTGTAGATATTTACTTATCCATTATTAATTTTTAATTAAGTTTAGAATGATAATAATTTTGTACGTATTAGATAATATTGTTTAATTATAAATATATTGATGTGTCTCAAAAAAAATTATAAAATTAGTCAATATTTTTTAATAATTTTTTTATAACAATTATAACATTAACTATTATAAAAAAATAATTTTTTACGTTAATTATAGAAATAACTATAAATTAATATTTATAAACTATAGAAATAACTATCACAAAAAGTAATGTTTATAAATTAATATTTTACAAAAGTCGCATTAGTCTGACAATTATCATTACAACGGTCATAATAAGTTAGATTTTATATAATGATTGTCATCAGAATTATAATAGAAAGTTTGAAAAAAAATCAACTCTTGCATTGATTTTGTATGTGTTATGATATTTTAAATACAATCAATATAATAAGTTGGACTTATTATAATAATTTTTAATTAAAAAAAATTTAAACTTTCTGTTACGTGGATCTATGAGTTTCACACAACTGACATAAAATATTTCTATTATTTCTTAGAACGCTCATAAAATGTCTTATCCATAGCAGTGTAATTATTTTTCATAAAGAAGTTGAAGTGTTTTACAATAAAATATATTGATTAGGGAAGGTATTTCATAAAAAGTTGAAAATCTAGAATTTCATTATTGCAATTGGATAGTTAAAATTTAATAATTCAACTAAAAAATAAAATTTTAAATTCTTCATATTCTAAATTTAAGTTATTCTTTTTGTATTTTTTTTCTCACTTCAATTTTGATTAAGGTATCATCTATTTGACTAAGACTGAAAGATTATTAGAAATATTATTTTTCTATTAATATTAACTACGATATTTAAGAGTTATTTTGTTACTTAAATTATTAGAATTGTTTTTCTAGACTATCCTTATTTTTTATTTGATATTAGTTAATTTTTTCTTAATCAATGTTGAAGAAACTATTTTTCTTGTTATTTGAATTAAATTTTTCAATTAATGTCGATGATGATTATTTTTTTATTGATGTTTTTAGTAATTATTTATTTATCATCAACACATTTATTATTATTATCAATAATTTGATAAGTTTTTTTTTTTCAATTCATAATGTTTACTAGAAAAAATTTCAACCACCATTAATTATTTTTTTATTAATGTCAATTAATGAAAATTTTAAACGGATATCAATAAAAAGTTTGGCTATCAACACTCAACATCTTAAAAATGGTCTCGATTGATCTTAATCTAAAATAATTGTAATGGACGTAAATGAAAAATAATATAATTGATGTTAATAAAAAAATGTTTTAAAAATATAAAGTGAAAAAATATTAACGAATTTTGACAAAAAATAACATAAATTAAGATAAATTAAAAAGATAATTAATAATAGTATTTTTGAATTGTTAACCATTATTTAATATTTAAATATTTTTTTATATTCAAACGAAGAAATTAAAATTCATAAAATTTGATTTTTTTATTTAAATAAAACAATTAAAAATTAAAATAATTTAAAATAACATCAATTCAAATTTAATAGTTTTGAATATTTTAGAAATTATAAAATTCTCAATTCATTGAAAATGTAAATTGATTATTACTTTTTTTTCATTTGCGTTTGTTACGGTAGATAAGAAAAAGACATTATTATCACAAAGAGTTTAAGCCGACCAAAAAAAATTACAAAGAGTTTAAAAATTTTCAGCCAAATATACCTTTGTCTAAATTCACTTTTTATAAATACTTATGGAGGTAATAAATTGAAAATAAAAGAAGTTTATTGTAGTCAAGGGATATATCAATTGTTTGAATATAGTGCATAAGTTATTATAAAACATGTCATATGTTTAATTCGTACAAATAAAAACTGTATGTAAAAATATTAAGCAATAACCTTATTTTCGTTTAGAAATAAAACAAGTTATAGAATATATAAAACAATTCTATATTTTTTTCAATAAAAAAACCCTCTCTTATTTAAAATTGAAGAAAAAAATCCTTTTGAAAAAAACCCTACTCATTTATTATTAAATCTAACTGTTAAAATAAAAACAAAACAAAAATAATAAAATAAATAACAAGAAACATAAGCGATTAATTTAATTGGACAATAGATTGATTAATTTTTATTTTAACAATATAAGTTAAGTAAAAAAATTATAGATGGTTTGGATTTATTAAATAGAATATTTCTGATAATATAATAATAATAAATAATAGAAAATCCAAATCCATTAAGAAACAATACAAGAATCATTTAAGGACATTATTAAATTAATGTAAAATATGAAAAAAAGGTAGAAAAAATGGAATATTCGCATATTACAGTGAAACAGAATATGACTGGGACTTCCGGTAGTAATAGTCACGCTCACACCGGAATTCACTGGAGCCACGTACCGGTTATTCCGGTCTTTTACTCCTCTCTACCTTATTAAAACCCTACCTCACTAACTCACTTCATCACCCCACTCATACTCTGTTCATTTCTCAACTTCTCCCATTTTTCTCTCCCTATTATCTCGCTCTTCACCAGTCATGGGTATGCGCACTCTTCTCTCCACTTTTTCTCTTCTCTTCATTTTCAACTCTTCTCGATTTCTCACTGTTTTCTTCTTTCTGTTTCGTTTTCCTCTTCTTTTCCGATGAATTGCGTGGATCAGGCAAGGTCAAGATCGGAATCAACGGTAACTCATCTTCCTCCTTTCTTCTCCCTTCTCTTCCTTCAGATCACTTCAACGCTTTTTCCACCGTTCCGTTTTCCCTTTTTTTTTAGATTTAATTTTAGTTGAAATGTAACAGGATTTGGAAGAATTGGCCGTTTGGTGGCCAGGGTGGCTCTTCAGAGAGACGATGTGGAACTTGTTGCCGTCAACGATCCCTTCATCACCACCGATTACATGGTACCCTTCATCTCCTACTCTCCCACTCAACCTTCTATTCTATCTCACTGTCAAGACTAGAACGAGATTTACGCTTCAGATCGGCAGGGTTTTTCATTTATATATTGTTATTATTTGTTAGATCTGGTTTTTGACGGTGTTTGGTTGCCTCTGTAGACATACATGTTTAAATACGACAGTGTTCACGGACACTGGAAGCATCACGAGGTCAGCGTTAAGGACTCCAAGACCCTTCTCTTTGGTGAGAAGGCAGTCACTGTTTTTGGACACAGGTCTGTTTTTCACCCTTTTTCATGTCTTCCGTTGTTTTGCCCTGCATGTTTGTGTTGTAAGGGTTTGTTTCTTCGGGAACAATGCCGTTACATCTTTTGTTGATCCTCAGGAACCCTGAGGAGATCCCATGGGCTGAGACCGGAGCTGATATCATTGTTGAGTCCACCGGAGTTTTCACCGATAAGGACAAGGCCGCCGCACATTTGAAGGTTTCTATTTCCACGCGTTGTTATTTTCTGTGTTCCGTGTTTGAAGCATTGTATCCTAATTTCGCTGTCTTTTTAAAAATATTGTTTGAGATTTATAATTTTAAGCGAGGTGCATATGTGCAGATAGTATTTAGTGTAAGGTGGAAATTTGATGTTTGTTTGGATTGTCGTTTGATTAATCCAGGGTGGTGCCAAGAAGGTTATTATTTCTGCCCCCAGCAAGGATGCTCCCATGTTTGTTGTTGGTGTTAACGAGCACGAGTACAAGCCAGAGCTTGACATCATCTCCAATGCCAGCTGCACAACCAACTGCCTTGCTCCACTCGCCAAGGTTTGCCAGTTGCTTGATTATGTGTAATTGATTGTTTTGTTGGTTGTGTTTTGACTATTATAGTTCTGATTGTTTCTTGTTAATTTTGCAGGTTATTAATGACAGATTTGGCATCGTTGAGGGTTTGATGACCACAGTTCATTCCATCACTGGTGAGCCTCTCACTTTTTGGTTGCCATTTGGATATATTGACTCATGCATACTACTTGCTAAGTCTAGTTTATCTTGTTTTGCAAACTAGCTACCCAGAAGACTGTTGATGGACCATCAGCCAAAGACTGGAGAGGTGGAAGAGCTGCTTCATTTAACATCATTCCTAGCAGCACTGGAGCTGCCAAGGTGAATATTTGATCCAATATGTTTTGGTTTTTCTGGATTTGCCACAAGATTGATATTGTATTGTGTACAGACAACTCTTTTTGGTTTTTACATATATTCTTATTTTTGTGTCAAGGCTGTTGGGAAAGTCCTTCCTTCTTTGAATGGAAAATTGACTGGAATGGCATTCCGTGTTCCCACCGTGGATGTCTCCGTTGTTGACCTCACAGTGAGGCTGGAGAAGAGTGCCACCTATGACGAAATTAAAAATGCTATCAAGTAAGGGCAGAATATTTTAATTTTCCTCTTATTGATATTGTGTTGTTGATGAATCTTATGCTAATTTTCGTGACTTTTGTTATTCGAAATACAATTCAGAGGTGTGTACATTTTGGCAATGGTCCCTCTCCACTATCTTATATGAATGTTGTCTTTCTTAGGGAGGAATCAGAGGGCAAGTTGAAGGGAATTCTTGGTTACACTGAAGATGATGTGGTCTCCACCGACTTTGTGGGTGACAGCAGGTATAAATCATGCCACAGTGGAGAAGTTATTCAACATACATGGCCTGCCTTGTTGATATTATTCATTTATCTGTTATTGAACCTTTTTGTCATTATTATTCCAGATCAAGTATTTTTGATGCAAAGGCTGGAATTGCATTGAACAAGAATTTTGTGAAGCTCGTATCGTGGTACGACAATGAGTGGGGATACAGGTAATCTAACTTAAACCTTTCTGATATTTAACAGATTTTTGGTTGATTATTATTATTATTATTATTATTATTATTATTATTATTATTAGTTCAACTAAATTTAACACCTGGTGTGTTCGTGGTCTTGCAGCTCCCGTGTGATTGATCTGCTTGTTCACGTTGCCAAGACTCTTTAAGCTGCTACTGCACTGTAGCTTGTCTACACAGTAGCACTATATGTTTACGTTTAGCTGCGATTCAGTAATGTGTTGCTGGAGCAAAAAATGAGAGGTCTGAATAAATCATCGGTTTGTAGAAGCAGGGGTTTTTGACCCTGTGAGGAGGAGCATGAGCTCTTTTTGGGACTTTTGGTATTTGTCTATTTTGGCTAATGTGCTTTGGCTTTTTATGTACTTGCTAATGTACTTGTCTTTGTTTATTGTTATAGTGGATATTTGACCGTCCTCCATTTTTCATTTGTGGTTCTCGCATATTTTCATTGACATTTTGGCTCTTAGTTCATATTGGGTGTACCTTGATTTTCAAAACTTAATAGCGTGTTTGGTTACCAGTTGAAACGAACAAAACTTTTTTGGAATGTATAGAGATACTTTGAATCAGTTGACATTATTTGAAGGTGGAGGCAAGAGTGGGAGGGCGAGAGATAGAACGAAGATGAGAACAAGAAAGGGGTACATCCCTAAAGATAAAGGAAAAAGAAGTGGCCATGAGTTTGAATTTTAATATAGTAAATTGTACATTTACATAAATCTAGTTATAATGTTGTAGTTTTTAATAAATGTTGATTTGATTAATCTAAATTACTGTAAATCGATAAGTATCTAGGTTCTTTTCTATTTTACACCAACTTTATTTGCTCTTTCTATTGTTGCTTGCTTATCATGGTTTATGAATATAGAAAGACATATATTACTTTTTATAAGAAAGTATTTGAAAAAGTTTTCTTAGCTAATCAATGTCGAAGTTTATCACACGAACAGTAATTTAGGGTAAGTTTCATACTTGCAAGGTACATCAAAAAATCATTAGTACAAAATAAACACATTATAGAATAACTTTTGTTCTTCTATTTTTGGTAGATAATGAACAAGAGAAGCAGAAGTGTACTGTGATTTCTTTTTAGCATTAGTTAAATATATATATATATATATATATATATAGGGAGAGAAATAAAATAGATATAGGAGATATATATGAAAATGCTTTGGTTAATTTTGGTGGACTGAACTATTTTAAGCAACTAGTTAAAGCAATCACCTAATTAGAAAAAACGGGTCTGGTAATGGTTCAATAGTTTAGGATTTTACTTCCTCCACCTCCATAATTTCTAAATCCACCCCTTTAATTTTTAATATTTTACTTTTCGTAAAAGTGATTGTCAGAATATCTTTTCTAAAAATATTTTGAAACAAGTTTTTCAGAGAACATAATTTCCAAAAGAAAATTTCTGGAACAGAATTTTCATATTTCTATAAAATGTATTTCAAAATGGTTTTTTCGTAACAGAATTTTTTGGAATAATTTTCTTTTTCAAAAACAAGTTCTCCATCTACTTCCTTTCAGTGCAGCGGATAACGGAGGTGCGCAGCGACAATGGCATGGTGCAGTTCAGGCTTTTTTCTGTTAGTATGGAGGTGCAGTCAGTAATGATGAGGGTACAGAACAAAATCCATTATTTAATGGCTATATATTTAGTATAGGATTTTCAGTGTGTTTTGTTTATATAATCCAGGTGTTAATTTAAGGTTATTTCTAATGCTACCAACGTAACTAATTGACTTACTCCACAAGCCAAGGTTTCCAATTCTCGTTATATTCTTTGAACTCCAAATTTCTTTCAGATTTTGTCATTTTTACCATGCCTGTATAAAGAGACAAAATACATTCAACATTTTCAACAAGTTAAATAAAAATTAACTATGTCCATTGATTTTAGTTTATAAGAGAAATTTAATTTTGATTTAATGACATTTTTAATCCCATTCTTTATATATTTTATTCAATTTGACTCCACTCTACTATCAATAAAAGTTTGAATCAAGTCTCTCATCTTTCCGAAACATAATAATGTAGCCCCTCTTTTCTGGAATTAGTAATAAAATCTGTAAAAGATAACTATAGACAATTTTATTACATAATACAATTTATAACCCAACTTACAGTGATAATTTATACAACTAAGTATGTCAATTTTGATATATGACAAAGGTCATATTGTTATGCTTTTAAAATTGGGGGGCTTTGTTAAAATCTTGAATTGTGCATTTAAAAAAAAATTGATTAAAAGAGAGGTCAAATTGAACAAAATAAATAAATAATATAATTAAAATAATAATTAAGTCTTAATTTTTCTATAAATATTTGTGTAGAAACTTAACTTACTGTGCTAATTGTTTCTGCTCAAATTTGTAGGCTATTAATGAAATGTTTAGCATTGTTGAGGGTTTGATGAGCACTGTTCATTGCATCAGTGGTGAGCCTATTGCTATTGTTACTCACCTGATACATATCTTCTCATACTATTGTTTCTTAAAGTTCTCATTGGATAAACTTTTTGTTCTAAAAATTAAATTAAACTCATATATTCAACTTTTATAGAAGTTTTTTTTTTATCTAATTTATCTAAAAGATTAGCTTAAAAACTAATTCTGGTTTATTGGAAAAGTGCAATATATTTTATTTTGCATTCCACTCGTTTTTAGGTGTTTATGAATATATGTTCATCTAAACAAGGTCTAAATCAAGTTTCTCTTTCTGTTTTGTAAATCAGATTGGCCAAGCAAAAGACAATGAAGAAGGGGAATAGCTGCTTCATTTGACGTCATTCCTACCAGAAAGGAATCATCAAAGGTGACTAATTTAACAATATTGGTAGCACTGATGCGTTTTACCCAACAAGTTTTATGGTTTTACTTATATCTTATTTTTTTTACATTAAATAATATTATTAAAGTCAATTATTATATCTGATATATTGTTTATTTCAAAATTTGAAATTTCATTATAATTTTATTCTTAAAAAGTCTTTCTAAAAATTAAGATAAAAAAAGTATTTTTAAATTATTATTAACTTCCACTCTTAACAAAAATTTAAAACAAACTATTACATTATTTTGATCATATGTAGGTCATCACTTCACTATTCATGTGTTTATATTTTGGAATCATGCATTTTCCACTGGATTGTTTTATATAACGTTGTCTCTGTCCACAGGAAAAGTTGGTTAAATTGATGATGATGTGGTCTCCACCGACTTTGTGGGTGATAACAGGTAATAGGTAGAAATTGTGTAACAGTTGAGAAGTTATTGAACACACATGGCATTGGCACCTAATATCCTATTTATTATGTCTGTGGATGAAATCCTCTACTTTTTCTAATAAGTAGTTAAGAAAAGGTCTTATTTGCATGTTGAGTCATATGATTTTCTATCAACTTTTTACCTTTTTTTTTTCATTGTTCCAGCTCAAGTATTTGTGAAGCTGGTAGGTAATCCACATTCATCTTTAACTTTTTCGTGTATGATGATTTTTGGTGTAATAGGGTAGCATCAATTTCTTATAATGGAAGTGCTATTCAGATTTTAGTAGTGTTATTGTGTATTTTGTATCACACTTTACAAGTACTTAGTTTAGTGTTCAAGATATGCAATTTAAGATTTAGGATTTAGGTTGATATATCCTTAAATTATAATATAAAAATTACTTTAAACTACGTTTAATAAATTGATTTTGAGATTAAGTAAACTTTAAAAGTTTATTTTTCTAAAAATTTTAGTGTAACTTTAACCTGAATATGAATAAAAAAAATTGTTGGTTTGAAATTCTCTCTTGGGGTTTTTTTTTCCCATTTTGGTGTATTTCTCAATTTTAATTCCCAAAATGGGTAGAAAAAAAATTATTTATCAAAATAGACAAATTCTGCCAGCTAGACAGACATAATTTCAAACTGGTCAAAATAAAAGTGATATGCTGGTAATTTCAATTAATGACATTAATTAAAATCATTTCTCTCTCTCCATTCATTTTTTTAATTATTTGATATTATGATTGTTCGGTTTAACAATTAATAAAAAAATAATAATCATTATATAATAATAATTAACAAATAATTTTTTAATTATTTAACACTATGTTTGTTACTTTAACAATTAACAAAAAAATTAATAATAATAATTAACAAAGCTGTAATAAAAAAATTAAGACATACAAATTTATTTTAAATTAAAACAAAATAAGATAATGATAATAATAATAATAAGAATAATTCATATGAATTTAATAATAATAATTATTATTTTTAAATTAAAATAGAAAAACATAATAATAACAATTAATAATAAGTGAATTCAATAATAATAAATACTTTTTAAATTAAATTTGTATGAAATTATTCTTATTATTATTATTTAAATTAAATTCATATGAATTTAACTAAAATTATTTTTATTATTATTATCATTATGTTATTTTATTTTAATTTAAAAATAAATTTGTATCTCTTAATATTCATGTTATAGTTTGTTAATTATTATTATATAATTATTATTATTATTAGTTATTTTTTTAATTGTTAAACTTAAGAATCATAGTATAAAATAATTAAAAAATTATTGCAGAGAGAGAAATGATTTTAATTAATATCATTAATTGAAATCGTCAGCATGTCACTTTTATTTTAACCAGTTTGAAATTATGTCTATCTAGCTGACAGAATTTGCCCATTTTGGTAAATAATTTTTTTTCTACCCATTTTGGGAATTAAAATTGAAAAGTACACCAAAATGGGAAAAAAACCTCATAATGCAGTCTCCCACTTCTTTAGAAGTTTCTTCTTATTTTAAGACAAACTCTTCAAATTGCCTAGTCAATTAACCAACTTTCTTTCCTAATCTTGTAAGACTCTGCCTTTATATTTTTGTTGAGATTTCATTGTATTTTCAACCATTTGCCTCACAAGCTCTTGTAAAGATGTTAATTGTTGGAGGGATTGCTCACATTCATTGTAATAAGGTTATTAAAAGTATGACTTATAAGGCTCTTATAATACTATAGTGTTTGTTGAGAATATGGTTCATAAGGTTGATATGACTCATAAGGCTATAATGACTATTGAAAGTAGGGCCCACATTGCAATTCATAATTACTTCCTTGTAAAGAATCATATGAAAGTTGATTAGTCATAAAAGCTAAATCCATATTCATAAAAAATCAAAAGAAAAGGGTGATGAAAAATAATTAAATGCTCTCCCAATATACCTCTGTCACCAAAACTATTAAATAGACTAAACAATTTAGAAACTCTTGAATAATAAGAGTACATGCTTTAAAAAAAAAAAAGTTTTATAATGTGATCACTACAATAATTTGAAAAACTATTTAAAAATAATGAGCAAAAGAAAAATAGTGTTAGATATGTTGAAAATAAAAATTTTGCAGATAAATTAAAGAATGCAGAAAGAAAATACATATGAATAAGAAAAATGATAACAAAATCTAATTGGATTCCTTATCAACAGTACCAACTTTAATCATTGTCGTTTTCACAATCAAATTATATGTATTTTTAGTTTAGATTTTTTAATGCACTTTTAGGCTACCTAATATAAAAAAAAATGATAATATAGATAAAAAAAAGTTAACCCTAAGTTGTCTCTTAACAAATCCAATAATAAATTAAATTATTTAGTATTTGAAACTCATATGCAAATAATTAAAATTAAAAATAACAATAAAGTAAAGAGGAGATTGTGATTAAAATGCAAAAAAAAAAAAAAAGAATAGTAGATAATCCGAAACAGTAAATATTGCATGTTATTCTTAAGTTAATTCAATAATAAATTTTTTATTAGTTTTCTTAAAATTATTATTCTTCAATTTTCTCATAGAGTT
>Ga0209700_108356_pt1 | contig 13356 bp, 9 predicted proteins | sample SiratroredBW_FD_187528 | JGI IMG/M metagenome (GOLD analysis project Ga0209700, IMG submission 187528) | Root nodule microbial communities of legume samples collected from California, USA - Siratro red BW (SPAdes) (version 2) | ecosystem: Host-associated > Plants > Roots > Nodule | place: USA... | reverse complement strand
CTCACTGCTCAAACAACTTCTCAAAGATCCGAACGGTCAGATTGTTTTACCTCACGTTGTGAACCTGCTGTCAAAGTTTCAGCCCGATCCAACGGTTAACAAGGCAGCAGCTGCGGTCGGAAGTTGCTGACGAAACTTCCTCCTTTTCTCTGTTTCACTCTCACTTTCTATTTCACTTCTCTGCTTTCTCTCTCTACCCCCTTGACAGCAAGAAAATGACTCTCTCCCAAAAAAATGAGAAGCAAAAGGAGACCTAACCTAATTTCACAATGGGCTGGGCCTCCACATAGGAAGTGAGCCCAAACCCAACAAGGAGAACATGGGCACCCCATTTTTCAAGTTCTGTTAATTATAATTAGCGAAACATTTGTGGGGTGTGGTGGTGCTATGTGGGGCTGAGCATGATTTCATTGAGATATTGGGAAAGTGTACGGGAAGGTTTGGATAAGGCTTCAATGATGGAGTGGTTGGTTCTAAGTGTGGACAAAAGCTCTAAAATAGTGCAATTTGTTAACAAATTGCTAATCTGGTGCACAACTTTTTTTAAATAAAAATTGGTAAATCGTATTGTGTAGGTACAATTTTAAAAACTGAAATCCTAGAATGATGACTTTTGCAACAAAACACTGAAATTGTGTTACGTTCTGACGATTTTTTAAAGTATGAGAAAATAGAAATGGTATCATGTGATGATGACTTATTCATTATAAAAAATTTCATTACAATTTTAATTAAAGTTAATTAAATTTGCAAAATTCCTATAATAATTCATGTTACATGTAAATCTACCACTGAAGTCGTACTAATATAACTTTTTCTCATAAAATCACACTTTCGTGACACGATTTATCAATACTACAATTCAAGTGTCGATAACAATTGCTAACCTTAATACCATGGTTTTAAAAATGGTGTGCAAGGGTAACTGTAGCTACAATGTTAAGGTTTAATTTAGTTTAATTTAATACCAACGCCATCTTTCTACAATTTCTTTTAATGTTTAGAATTTTGATAAAACAGCTATTAAAACTACAAATTTAAATCATAGTTAATTAATAGTGGCTGCTATTGATCGAGTCAGTGAAATTATTTTCATCTCGTTTTCTCTGCTGTCAAACCATTCTTTTTATTTCCCTCTTCTTCGTTGTTAACCCAGCTTTTACGGCTAATTTTGCTCAATTTAGTAGTTCAACCTTGCCTTTTAATACATCATTAAGGTAAACCTTGCCTTTTCTAGTTAATTCGGTACTTGTTGTAAAAGTTAATCTATATAAAATACGTATTTTGCACCTAATACAAAATAATATACAGTTTTTTCTAGTTCTTTTGTCGTGCTTTTCTTTCATTACTTTGCGATGTCTACATCCCTAACAAATGGTATCATGAGCAAGATCTTGGGCCAATATAAAAAAAAGAAATACATTTTTTTGTGTACTTCGAGTTCTATAGCGATTATCATGACAGGTCTCAATGAAGATATTTATGGGAATTTGTCAGTTGATTACAAGAATTGAGACAAATGAAATGTTGACATGAATGCACTGTTTGGTTTCTAGGACATTTCTTGATATTTTCAAGAATGATCATGAATCACTTGCGAAACCTACAACTGAAGTCCAGAGGCTAACTTTCAATGATAATCGAAAGAATGACGGTAAGGCTCTATTCTTTCTCCATCAATGAGTTGATGGTTCTCACTTTGAGAAGATTTTTTCTGCTCAAACTGCAATAGCTGCATCGTATCCCTATGTTAAAGCTTGTTCGGACGATGACAGGCCAAACAAGGTGAAATTGTACACAAGAAAATTTGAGTTGCTTCAAATGGAAAGCAACAAGAAAATTATGAATTTTTTTGGCAAGAATGCAAGTTCTTGTGAATCAAATGAAAAATTGGTAATATTATTTCAAATTATTAGTCAATGTGGAGGTGATGTACACCTTGAGTGAAAAGTTTGATTAAATAGTTATAGCTATTGAAGAATTCAAATATGTTTATGTTAAAAAATATCTAATACGAAACATAGTTGCGAGTTATTTAATAAAATAAAAAACCTTAATAGTTATATAAGGTTATTTACTTTGTAAATAGTTGATAGTAATCAATTCGATGGACTTTAGTTAAATTAAGATTCTGTCTCTACAAATAATTGACATTTAAGAAAATGTGTGTGAAAGATAGGTGTGATTAAAAAGAGATAGATTGAGAAAAAAAAATTGAAATTCTTTTAATTGGATCTCTTATAGATCAAGGTAAGTCTCTCTCACTATCTTATATTATGTGTGAACCATAAATTCTAAGATTCTGTGAAATATGTACGATTGACCGTTTTAAATTATTATTGAACTTACACTCTCAATAATGAAAGTAGAGGAGTTGCATAGAACGCTCGAATCACTTGAACATTATTTGGTCGAAAGAGACCAACAACGAGAGATTGTGCCTTGCAAGCCAAAGCTAGTGGTCATTTTAATGGTGATGAATCTGAAACTTGAAAGAAGGGTGGAGGAAAGAAAATGTAAAAAGGCAAAGGGAAGAAAATATTTTATAAGTTTAAAATCAAGTGCTATAATTGTGGTAAATGTGGGCATTTAACTCATGAGTGTTGGTAAGGCAAAGGTGAAAAAGGAAATGTAGAGGCACATGTAGCATAAAAGGACGAAAGCTCTTATTATAAGCATGTTATACTGACACAAGGAGTAGTCCTTTGATCTTTGATCTTGATTCAAGGAGTCAGGTCAAATTTGCTGATAATAGTTTTGTCATGGCTAAGTATTCATAATTAAGTGAATTTGAAAGTTGTTAAAATACTACAAGGAAAATTGTATTTACCTACAGCAAAAATCCATATGTAATGGATAGAATCCATATATAATTCAAAATTATCTACGGATTACATACGGACAAAAATCCATATGTAATAAGGTCGTAGATAATTTACATACGGATTTTACAAACGGATTTTTTCGTATGTAATTACACACAGACAAAATCTGTATGTAATTACACACAGATAAAATCTGTATGTAAGTACAAAATGTTTTTTAACATAAATTATTTATTATTACGATCATTATTATATTTTTATTATTACAACATATTACTTACTACTATTAGAATTATTATTATACTTTTATTAATCCTTCTGCATACATACACAAGTCGTAATCACTATACCAACATCAACTTTGCAATCATATACTCATTGTTATTATTCTTATTATGACTCTTGTTATAATTATTTTAGTCAATAGTAAGTATAATATTAATAGTACTAAAATAATAATATTATTATCTTTAATATTAATTATATAAGTTAATAATATATATATTCCATTTTAATAATATTATTTATTTTTATTAATAATAATGTTAATGTAATTAATAATAATAATAATTAGTAATAATATTAAAAATTATTATTATTATTATAATTTTGATAAAATTAATTGTTAATATTATCTACGGAAATGACAAAATACCCAATCTCTTTATTTCTCACAGGATTAAAATATATATTTATATATAACAGTGTTTTCCTAAACTTTTTCTTACAAATTCGTTCAAGATCTATTAATACAATCAATACCTACCTAATATAATCAAACATATCTCATGGAATATTACTAAATAGAAACATATATATAATAAAGATATACAATAATTATAATACCCCTCTCTAGTTGGAGCGTGAATATCTTGAATGCCCAACTTGCGAATTAAAAAAAAAATATTGTTGTTTTTCCAATGCCTTGGTAAAAACATCTGCAAGTTGCTCATTTGTGGGAACAAAACTGGGACTAATATCTCCGAGAATAATGACATCACTAACAAAATGACATACTTCAATGTGTTTGGTTATATCATGAAAAACTGGATTATGAGGAACGAACTCAAAAGGAAAATCTGTTCTGAGAACTTGACATCTCGTGAGACAAAAAATTCATTGGTTTCTATATCATACAAACGCCATCCCTTTTTCCCATATAGATATCCAACAAAAGTACATCTCCTACTTTGGGAATCAAATTTATCGCCTAACCTCCCTTGTTTATGAGCATAACATAATGATCCAAAAACTCGTAGATGATCATAGGTAGGGAAACAACCATAAAGCATTCTATAAGGAGTCTTTCCATTCAAAACTGAGGAAGGGATTCTATTTATCAAGTAACCAGCCGTGAGAATACATTCTCCCTAAAAATCAATAGATAAACATCCTTGAAATCTCAAAGCTCTAGCGACATTTAATATATATTGATGCTTACGTTCAACACGCCCATTTTGTTGTGGTATCCCTGTACAAGATTTTTGAAAAATTATTCCATTCTCAAGAAAATAATTTTTCATGCAAGCAAATTCTGTTCCGTTGTCGATCCTTATATTTTTCACTTGTTTATTAAATTGACGCTCCACCATGGAGAAGAACATTTTCAAAGTACTTGGCACCTCTTTCTTATCAATCAGCAAATAAATCCACACAGCTCTATAGTAATCATCAACAATAGTAGAAAAATAGGATGCTCCACATGAAGAGACATTTCTATAAGGGCCCCATAAATCACAGTGTACTAGTTCAAAAGCATCAGATGCTTTAAACTCACTTATGGGAAATTTATTTTCCGTTTGTTTTGCCCTTTGACAAACATCACAACATTTATTCAAATTTCCAGTACCTTTCTTAAGGTCTACACCTGAAACTATCTTGGTAGCTTGCATAGACGAATGCCCCAATCGTTGATGCCAAAGATCCAAAGACACCCCTTTGTCAACTTTCAAAGTCGTAATACGCGGTATCCCGACCATCTTCTCAGTTGGATGATTATTTTCATCTTTTAGCAATTTCATCCGCGCCTGGAGTTGATCAGGACTAAGCCCAAGAGATCCATGTCATTCCCATCCGATGTATTTCTCATGGTTGAGCTTCCAAGTATGACCTAGCTTGCATTGACCCGCACAACACCACGGTCTTCATTCTTTTTGTCAGTGCGCGGTCTATCACGCCACCACTCGGGGTATCCAATGAGTGCAAAGCAAGAATTTGCATCATGCCCACTACGTTTGCAATTGGAGCAAATCCTTGTTTTGTCTTTCCCATGTTGCAATGAGGATTGCGATCTCCTACCACGACCTTCATTCTTACTGTCAGTACGCGGTTTATAACCCCACCACTCAAGGTATCCAATAAGTGCAAAGAAAGAATTTACGTCATGCCCAATACGTTTGCAATGGGACCAGATTATTGTTTTATCTTTCCCATCCACTCTGCCACGAACAGCAAAATCTATTACCTCTCAATTGTCTTATTTCCCACGTGTCATGGTCTGTACTTGTTTTTCTTGAATTAGAATCGAGTAAACTTTGTTCAGATTCGGAAACAGATTGTGTGCCAAAATATCAGAATGAATAGAGTCATATATTGTGTCATCTAACCCCATAAGAAAGGTATGTACCCTCCTCTTCTCGTTTCTTGTTAAGAATCGGTCCAAGATTACATGTGCATCCTCCGCATTTACAAGTTGGTGGCTGATCATAATTCGTCAATGTATCCCACTACTGTTTAAGCTTTCTGTAGTAATTGACGATTCTCATTCCCTTTTGTCTGCACTCAACAAGATTTGACTTTATTATGATCCGTATGCAAAATTCGTATGTAATAAATCCGTATGTAAAATCCGTAGATAATTACATACAAATTTGGATTTGTATGTAATTACATACGAATTTGGATCCATAGGTAATAAATCCGTACGTAAAATCCGTATGTGATGAATCCGTATATAAAATTCGTATGTAATAAATTCATCTATAATGTTAAATTTACATACAGATAAAAATCTGTATGTAATAATTCGTATGTAAATCAAGAATTTCTTGTAGTAAAAAAAATAAAACTAAGCAGCTTGATAGTATGTTTTATAAACAAATTGTTGGATCTCTAAGATTTGTTTGTAATAGCATACTGAACGTTGTTGAAGTTGTAGTAAATTCATGGTTGATTTGAGGGTGATTCATATATTTTTGGTTTAAGAGAATTTTGATATGCTTGATGGAAACTACAAATTATGAAATTTTCTTCTTAAAGATTTCAATGATAAGTTGGTTGGATCTTTTGATAGTGACTGGTACGGAGACAAAGAATATAGTTTCAATTTTCAAGATACATCAATGTCTTAGGGTGTGTTTAGATTAGAGAGTGGATTTGAGAGAGTGAATTTGAAATGATTTGATATGAAAATGTGTGAAAAGTTTAGTTGTTTGGATTAAGAGAAAGATTGTAAGATTTGAGTAAAAAGTTTATGAAAGTTTGTAACTAGTTTGATAGATATAATAATATTTTAATATAATAAATTATAAAATTATTTTTATAAATAAAAATAAAATATAACTTATTTATTTAACGTAATTAATAATATTTTTAAAAAATTTATAAAAATATTAAATTAATTATTATTTTTAAAATAAATTTAATTTATTATAAAATATATTAATTTATTGATAAAAAATTTAAAATAATTTTAATAATAAATTCAAATATAAATATTTATTTTATAATAATAAAAAATCTATTATCATAAAATTTATTTTAATTTTAAATTATAACTTTATTTATATTATTATTAATTATTTTACTAATAATATTACATGATATTTTTATTACAAAAACTTATATAATATTTAATTTTTTATATTTAAAATTATTTATTAATATATATATATATATATATATATATATATATATATAAAAATATATATTAATATATATATATATATATATATATATATATATATATAATCAATTACGTTAAAAGTGTAAACGATTACACATATATATTATATGTGTAATCGATTACGTATATATTTATAAAAACAAAATATTTAATTAACTGTTTTAAAACTTTTAATTTATCATAAATTTAATTATTATATATTTTTAATTATTTATTATTTTAAAATATATATATATATATATATATATATATATATATATATTTTTATTTTTTTTTTTTTTTAATATATATATATATATATATATATATATATAAATATATTTTATTTTATTTTATTATAATTAAATTAAATATTTTTAAGTTAGAAAACAAACTTTTTGCTTGTTTTTTCTTATGGAGCGCGGAGAGTTTTGAAGATAAAGATTATTTTGTCTTTTTTTTAAATTTAACTTCGTTTTTCCAACTTTCGTTGCAATTTTTTGCTTAAAATATTTTCAGAAACAAACAAACCTTTTAGTGTTTTAAGAAATGACCAACAGTGACTCTATATAACTATGACGTAGGAAAGAGCTGTTGTTTATTATGCTTGTCAAGAAATTTAATTGAAATCATTGATGGCTGAACTGAGTTTGAGTGATGAAAAAGATGTACAATTATTTTTTAATAATCAATCAACAGTTGAGTTAGTTAATAATCTAGTAGTTCGGTGAAAACATATTGTTATCAAGTTCCATGATCTTAAAAATTAGTTTTAGAGAAAGAAATTTGATGCATTGTCGGGTTCTATGAATTGGTGTTCTTATCAAGTCTACGAAAATTGGCATCCCTAACAATCCTTGATTTCTTATTTGTTACCATGAATCACTTGTGTTTGATCTCCAGAGGATTCTACCCTTTAGATGAGTTTCATTACCACAAATTGGAGCATAACATACCTCTACGCTGATACGATATGTATCTAAAATCAACAGAAAATACCAACAAACAATATGTGTGTAATATTTTTCATATATATTATTTGAATAAAACCAGTTTCTATAACAACAATTAAGGAATAATGAAAAGTATTATAGCAATCAATATTTGATCATTCTTCTGAATCTCTGATATCACCTGGAAATGAGAATCACAATAAGCAACGATGCTGGAAGAAATTAGAATAACAGATGAGAGAATGAAGAACTCAATAACAGAGGAGAGGAGAATTCACATTCCACACCCTGTCTCTTCTCCTGCCCTTCAGCATGTATAATTCTTTAGTCACTTGGGTCATTGGCCCATTCTAATACTCCTCTTCACTTTTTTCATGGTCTGTGAATTTCTATTTTTGAGCCCATTATATTATTATTTGTATCAATACCTCCTCCATTGAAATTGACCTTGTCCTCAAGGTCAAAGTGACGATTAAATCGTTGAATTTCAAGCTCCTCTTCCCATGTAGCTTCTTCCTCAGACAATTATTTCTACTGAATCAGTACCTCTGACAACCAAGCACCATTTCTTTTAATCTTGCATTTGTCCAATGTAATTGATGGTTGAAGTTTCGGTCTTTTATCATCATTGAGTAAAGTAATAGGGATAAAAGGTTTGGCAAAATTAGGAAGTGTCAACACAGGTGCGTGAGTAAGTGTTGTCTTGAGTGAATCAAATGCCTGTTGAGATTTCGTAGACCAATGAAAAGCATCTTTCTTTAGCAAATCAGTGAGAGAGGTAGCCAACATAGCAAAGTTCTTGATAAACTTGCGATAGTAACTTGCTAATCCCAAAAAAACTCGCAGTTGCTTAATTGAAGTTGGTACAACCCATTGTTTAATTGTTTGTAGCTTGGTTTCATCAACCTTGACTCCATCCCATGATACAACATGTCCCAAATAATCAATTTGGTTTTGGCCAAAAGAGCATTTGGAGAGTTTGGCAAATAAGGAATGTCTTTGCATGGTGCTTAAAACCAAAGAAAGGTGATGGATATGTGTATTCCATGTTGTACTGTAGATTAAAATGTCATCAAAGAAAACAAGGAAAAATTTGTGTAAAAATTCTACAAAAACTGAATTCATCAGGGCTTGAAAAGTAACAGGTGCATTACTCAAGCCAAATGACATTACTAGCCATTCATACAACCCTTGGTGAGTGTCAAAAGCTGTCTTATAGCGATCCTCCGGAGAAACAAGAATCTGATGATACCCTGAATGTAAATCCAGCTTTGAGAAATATTGTGCTCCAAACAATTCATCAAGTAATTCATCCACTGTGGGCATAGGAAAAGAATCCTTAATAGTAACTGCATTAAAGGCCCTATAATCGGTGCAAAAATGCCATATTCCATCTTTTTTTTTTTTTGACAAGTAGCACGAGTGAGGAGAATGGACTTGAACTAGGTTGTATGATACCCTCCGATAACATTTCAACATTAATATGTTCAATCTCAGTTTTCTGACTATAAAGATAAGGATAAGGTCGAATTTTCACAGAGGCACTGCCAGACATCAATGGGATGGTATGGTCATGAGACCGTATTGGTGGTAACCCATGAGGTTTTTCAAAAACATTCTTATATTGATGTATAGTCATAGCCAATTCAGACTCCATGGATGTTGGAAATTCCAACAAATGGTGGGTTGACACTTCAGGTGTTTGAATTTGAATGGTATATAATTCTGCTACAGAGTTTGTGGTTTGTAAGCGGGTGAGTTGATGAAACTGAGCTAGGATAGGCAGATTTGAGGTTTCTCTATGTAAAGTGATAAGTTTTCCATTGATGTAAAAAGTGAGGAAGCATTCTTTAAAATTCACTAAATGAGTATCAAAAGTTGCTAACCATTAACTTCCAAGAACCAATTCAGCTGCAGCGATAGGTAGAACATAAGCTGAAATATACAAAGAATGACCCTGGATTTGGACTAAGATATTCTGGACTTCACCTTCACATTCCAATTGCTCTCCATTCCCCACCAACACTTGTAATCGTGGGGTATGATAAATGGGTAGGTGTAGAAATTTAGCCACTCTAGGTTGGATGAAATTATCAGAACTCCCTCCATCAATAAGTGTTTGAATCTTATGGCCCTGGATAAATCCTGTGAATCTAATTGTGCCTCTCATCGTGGTACTTTTCATGGCATTGTATAATAAATGAGGTGTCTGATCAAATTCCTCATACTGATTTTGGACAATCTGTTGGCTCTGTATATTTGGGTCTAGCTTTGGATGTATTTCATCCTCACATGGGAGTAAGAAATAGTGTTTATTAACACACCCATGAGTAGGGGAATACTTCTCATCACAAGTAAAACAAATCCCCTTTTCTCGACGGAATTGAATGTCAGCTCAGGTTAAATGCTTTAAGTTGTTGGGTTTTGATGGTGTAGAAAGTAATGGTGGTAGATTTGTGTTTATGAGTGGGTTTGTGTCTGTTGTTAATGAAAGTTTAGAAATATCTTGTGTAAGTGATTTGGTTGGGAAGTAAGCAATTCTATGTTTAGAAGCTAGGGATGATGTTTGAAATTTTTCCTCAAAGAGTTTAGCAAATGACATAGCCTGGAGTATTGAGTGAGGGGCTCGGGATATCACTTCACGCTTTAATTCAGGTATTAATCCACTAATAAAACAATCAAGCAATACATAATTATCTAACCCATATGACTGATTAGCTAACTCAGTGAAGGAAACATAATAGTATGCCACCGTAGAGGATTGCTTTAGCTTGAACAGATCTGAACGAGGATTATCAAATTGAGATGGGCCAAACTGGATTTGAATGGTAGTGGACAACGATGGCCAATCAGCTACCACTTTCTGCTCATCGAGAGTGTCAATGAACCGTGGAAAATTCAGCTTCATAGAGCGAGGATAAGAAACAATTGAAGTGGAAGGCTGTGCTGAAGAGTCGTTCTGAGATCTAAGGAATAGCTGATGCAACTCCTGCAATTGCTGATCAATCTTGTCAAATCATTGATCCATTTGCATAAACCGATCATGATGTAAACCTAGAGTCTCCGAAATGCGTTTCAGTTCTTCTTGTATCCCTTTCATTCTTGTGTTGTCAGCCATAAGTAACTTGATGAAAACACCAATGATATGATATGTATCTAAAATCAACAAGAAATACTAACAAATAGTATGTGTTCAATATTGTTCATATATATTATTTGAATAAAACTAGTTTCTATAACAGCAACTAAGGAATAACGAAAAATATTATAGCAATCAATATTTGATCATTCTTCTGAATCTCTGATATCACCTGGAATTGAGAATCAGAATAAGCAATGATGCTGGAAGAAATTAGAATAACAGATGAGAGAATGAAGAACTCAATAATAGAGGAGAGAAGAATTCACATTCCACACCCTGTCTCTTCTCCTGCCCTTCAGAATGTATAATTCTTTAGTCACTTGGGCCATTGGCCCATTCTAATACTCCTCTTCACTTTTTTCATGGTCTGTGAATTTTTATTTTTGAACCCCATTATATTATTATTTGTATCACACGCCCGTTCTCTACATGAATCACATGCTTCTTCACCTTTCGCTATGTAACGTGTACTGTTATTTTGTTTATCCAAAATTGAATTAAAATATGTATAAAAATTCTTAAAAAAATAAGAGTTTATTTTCCAATTTTGATTCAAATTTATTAGAATAGGTAAATTTTAAAACATTACATAAATGGATAAGTAATATTTTGTAAACATAACTTCAAGGCACAATTGTACTTTCAAAATATAACTTAAGTATTTTTTTTTTTTTTTACAGAAGTCATGTATTTTTTCTTATTTTTTTAACAAAATCTTGTGAACACTTTTATTTTTCTAAATTTTTTTACTGTTTAAATTTGTTTTTCTATTAAAAAGAAACATTTTGTAAATTTTTATAATTTGATTAATTAATTAATTAAAATTAAAATATTAAAATATTTACATGTACATTCTTAACTATCAAAATACTCATATATAACTTTAATAATCAAATTGTTAAAAAAAATTCAAATAAAAAATTATTATAGGCAAATTTTGAAAAGTAAAAAATTTAAAAGAAATTCAATGTTAATTAATTAATCAAATTATTTAGAAAACATTTCAAAATAAGAAAAACATGTTTGAATAGAAATTTAGAAAAGCATAAAAGAATTTAAAAATTCATTAAATAAGTTATTAAAAAAATAAAATAAAAAATAACTTTATATAAAAATGTAAAAAAAAAAACATAAAAAAGATTAAAAAGAGAAAGATTTTGAAAAAAAAAAGAATGATAAAATATACTATAAAATTATTTATTTTCATTCTAAGTAATAATATCCTAACAAATAACAATAGTGTTAAACAAAACTTAAGATGACCAAAATTTTTGATTATATTTTTCTATTTGTTTCATAAAATGAGTATGCATGATTTAATTATTAATTTAGTCAATAGAATTTTGATGGATGTAAATAGTTAAAACAATATTAATAGGTCTTTTAGGAGGATTTACAGTAGACACTCAAATTCAATTTTGTCATTTCTACATAATATTAATAAAAAATAAAAATTAAATATTTGGAGTAAAAGCTCAAATTCAATTTTGTCATTTTTATATAATATTAATAAAAATTTAACATCAATGAACACGAGTCAAACTCATATATCGGATATCATTTCTTACACGAAATCTTAAAACAATGAATTTATGAATTTTATTTTTAATATATCACTTAACTTTCTCATTTTTATTTAATATTAAACTCAAATTCACACTTAAATTTTTAATAATCTCTCCTTTAAATATGATTTTCTTTTACATTAATACACTTCCTATCGAACAAAAACATTTCTGACCATAAGAACCTCACTAATAGTCTTATTTACATCATTATTTTTCTTAACGTAACACATTTGCTTAAAACATCAATTAAAAAACTTTTGATAAATAAAAATTATTCTCTCACTTCATATTATACTTGTTTGAGTCTATTATTAAGACAAACCATCGACTCTAATATTATTATAAATCTTTAAGAAGATTCACATAAAGATTCGAAAATAATAAAACATTAATCAAATCTATATAAAATCCTTACACCATCTCTTACCTCAAATCGTTAAGCAATAAATTTATAGATTTTCCCGCAGAAAACTTACTATAGTCCACTCAAGAGAGTTTAGTAAATGTGAATTTTGATAAATCTCAGTCAGGATACTACACAAAAGTAATTTTTTTGTTAGAATAGGATAAATCTCAGTCAGGATACTACACAAGTAATTTTTTTGTTAGAATAGGTAAAATCATATATTCTGATGTTTTTTTTTTCTCTGGTGATTTTTATAATGTGATTCATCTGATTAATAATGAAAAAAAAAATCCTCGTAATGTGTTACAAAGACTCATAATTTATTTGAGAAGCTTCATTCATACACCAACACGTCACGAATAAGACTTCATATATGTCTGGTGGTTGGAAGAATATCATTTTATTGATGCTGTGTTGTGGTTTCAAACGAGAGCAGAAGTAGATTCAAAACTCAACAACAGAATAAAGCCTTCATGAGTTCATGCATATTTAGTAGCTATATGGAGGAGAGAATCACACAGTTCTTGTGGCTTGCTAATCATAAGCATATGGTCTGCACCTTTGATCTCTACAACCTCA
>Ga0209700_108354_pt1 | contig 13359 bp, 9 predicted proteins | sample SiratroredBW_FD_187528 | JGI IMG/M metagenome (GOLD analysis project Ga0209700, IMG submission 187528) | Root nodule microbial communities of legume samples collected from California, USA - Siratro red BW (SPAdes) (version 2) | ecosystem: Host-associated > Plants > Roots > Nodule | place: USA... | reverse complement strand
GAAAAAAAAAAGAAAAAAAAAAAAAAAAAAAAAAAAGGAAAGCTAATTATTTGAACAATAAAAAATTCAAAAAACCATGCGATAAAAAAGATTCACTCAATCAAACACGAAAATACGCATGAACCTGCTAAATTGCTTGTTGATTATGCTTCCTAGATAATTAATTATGTAGTTTTTTTTTTCTTTCCATTGAAAGTTTACTTCAGTGGTATTCTTGGATAATTAATTACATAACTTTACTTTTTTTAATAATAAAATAATGTTAATAATAAAACTAATACTGGTTATCAATATTAATATTAGCAATAATTTTTTTTAATTAAATCACTTTTTATTTCTACTCCTTTTTTTCTCATTTACTAAACTAATTAATTTTTCTTCAAATCATCTTATATATTGTTTTGTAGTTAAATAAAAAAATTGATTATTTAAATTAATAGAAAGATAACGAAATTTAAAAGAACTTGAATTAAAATTTATAAATGATGTGTGAATAATATTTTAATTATTTTTAATAGATAAAATTATAAGATTACAAATTCTTTTTTAAAATTGAAAATAAAATATAATTAAATAATTTTTTAAAAGTGTCTCTAAAGAATTTGTATTTTTTTTATTACATTTTAATAATAGAATCTAAGGTAAAAATAAATATATTTAATGTCTTAAAACATGAAATCTTTAATATCTATAGAAAAAACAAAGTAGAAGAGTTAATAAGATACACAAGAATTTAGACTTACTTTTAAAGTCAAGAACAATAAAAATATATATATAATAAAATAAAATTAAAATTTAGTATAATTTCTGATGTCAACGGACTTTTTCATTATTTATTCGCACTCTCCTATAAATACTCCAAATCTCTCGTCTCTTATGTTTGTACCATCAAATCTACACAAATCATTAAATTATTCATTAAATATAAATAAGATTGGTCCTACTTTTCTCACACAGTTGATCCAAAAAAACAAATAGACTGTCAGTGAGGATTTTTGTTGCAGGACCCATTACTTTTTCTAAAAAAAAAATTCTTCTAAATTACAGTAACTAATCCAACACTACTATGTTTTGTCATTTAACATATATATTTTACTGTTATTATATTTATAATGTCGGTGAAAATATGTTATATTAAGGTTGATATTTTTATCTCTAAATCTGTATTATATTCATGTTCTACCTGTTATTAGAAAAAACTGTTAACATGAGAGCGTCATGAATGAGTTGGATAATTGAGTTCATTCGTCTCTTTAATCTGAAATCGCAATTTTATGGCATATAAGAGACCGAAAAAAAAATAAAAATAAGTATCATACAAATAAATTAAATAATAAAAATAAATCAATATATATCATTTTTCAGTTTTATTTATATATATGTATATCATTTTTATATTTTTTATATTAAAAATATTTGAACTAGTTTTATAATAATTATTAAAGATAAATGAATTTTATCAAAATTAAAAATAATATAAATTATTTTAATGTATTTAATATTTATTCAATTAAAACTCTAAGTCAAAACCTTCAAGTATAATTCTATAAAATCTTTATTTTATTATTGTTATTATTTTCTAAGCTAGGTATACTTAACTAATTAGAAATGATTATAAAATAAATAAAACGAGACTAAAGACATCTTACTAAATAAAAATGATTTAATAAACAGATAAGTTAAAGAGATAATATTACTTACATCTTATTAAACACATATAATTATAAATAAACAAATAAGTATTAAGCCATAGATATCTCAATTTCTTTTTTACCTTAGCCACACTAATATTAGTAATGATTTTTTGTTTTTTTTTTTAGTTATAATTACATTAATAGATAAGGTTATGTCTTTGTATAGAAGAAATAAAGTTGTTTTTTTTTTCTTATATCGGTTAAATAGTTATTTAATATTGTTTGATCTATATAACATAATAGGTACCTTTCAAATAATAAAATATTAAAATTATGTAATAATAATGTGATTTAAAAATTATAATTTTCAAATGAAATGCGTAACTTTTCCTATAACAAACCAGACATGATGTAATTGAAAAGCTACCATCTTTGTCTCAAATGGATTTTGTATTGGATTAAATTGTTGAACAGACTTCTTTAATTATCACATTAATTATGGACGTTAACAACTGGACAAAAACATCAATGATCTATCTAATTTAATTATATACCTTTTCTCTCATCCAAGAACAAGGAATCAATCACCTTTCTATCAAAATATCAAGTAATTTTTTTTATTAAAATGTAAGGTCTCAACTGATTTTGTGTTTAAGAACTAGTATATGTTACAAATTTGACGGATTACTTTTAGTTAGAATTATTGTTTTAATCACTCTCTTTTTTCACGAAATATAAATGAAAAACATTGTTTATTAAATAAAAGATAAAAAAACACTCAAATAAACGAATTTCAATATTTTAAAATGAAAATAATGCATTTTAAAAAATAAAGAATAATATTAGTCAACATTTAAACGAATATTGCTGTAATTATAACTATTTTTAATTCCTATTAAATATGTATTCAGTTTTATTATAATTTTAATCTGTTGATTTTTATAATCAATCCTTGGAAGTAATTTTTACACACTTTATAGAAGTCAAATCCCAAATAAATATAAGATAATTTGATTTGTTAGAATGCAGCATACTATATATCTACTACGTATAAATGTTTCACTCTTGTTTGTTTAAGAAATTACGAGACAAAATAAATTAATAGAAATAACACTGTTGGTTATATCAATCATTTCATATCAGAGGTTAAATGAATTAATTATAATTGAATTGCAACACTTGAAATGTTCTTTTTTCTATATAAAAAATTGCAATAGTTCTATTAACTATAATCTTTAGTTTAATATTTATCTAACAAAAAAAAAAGTATAATTTTATTACTTCATAAACCATAAAATAATAATGAAACTAATAATTCATATTCACATCTACCGAACTACATTGTTTAAATAAGTAAAAAATAAGAAAAAAATTTCCATACATTGTCATTGGTGTTGCTTTCTAATTAAATTTAGAACTTTATTTGATATTTCACATTTAATAATGTATTGTAAATTGTAAGAGAATATTTTAAATTGAAAAATAGCAGAAAAAAACTTAAATTTGATTTCTCAAAAATGAAACATTTTCTTCATTACCTTTATACTTTCTCTCAAACTAAAGATGAACATCACTGTGAATATATTTTTGTTTGATTTCTTCCACTTTTTGTTTTTTTTTTTCTTAGCCAAAAAGCAAAATAAATTTGCTGGAACGACAATCATGGGTCCCTAAGAGTCATAGAATGATGAGTGACGCAAAAAAAGTGTAACATATACTCTTGTCTTTAAAACAATATAGTAAAATACATAAATATTTTTTTCTATTAAAAAAAGTCATATATTTTGAACAGATAATACTTAAAATATTTTTGACTTATTTAAAAAATATTTATAATTTTCCGAATTTTGAAGCACGAGCACAAATCCAAACACACGCAAATGAGACATTGTGCAGCTCGTGGCCTGCGCGACCATCAGCTCGTGGCCTGCGTGACCATTTGGATTCTTCGTGATGGTTATTGATTTTTGTTTTATTACAAAACGACGATGTTTTTACCAACACTTTCTTCACAAGTAAGAACATTAATTTATTTTGGAAGTTGTATTATCATAAACTCTATTAAAGATTGATTTTCATTAAAAAAAAACTCAGCTCACCGTTTTTAATAAAATCTCCCACTTAAATTATATTTTTTGTTTACAAGATTTAAATTTGAAATTTTAATTAATAGAATTAAATTCTGTTCGAGCCAACTAACTACTCATCGTTCATTATATAAGCCACCGTGGATAAAATTATATTTTTTTAAACATTTAAGTTTGTGTGAGTATATATTTATATGTGTGATTTATGTTGTTTGAAAATTTAAATGAATGCTTATTATTTATATGATATAGATGTTTAGAGATAGGTGTAAATAACACAAGTTTAGATAGTTTAAATGGTGTTTTGATTTAGCTTTGGGTTGAGTCGAAATGGATTACGGAAAACAAATAACAATGATGTTATGAATTTATTAAACTATGGAGTTTCTATAAAAAATAAAACTAGAGAAAATTGTATTTTCCTTTCCAAAGATAGAACTATAGCCTCTGAAATAGTTTTTCTTTCTCTTTCTCTACCATTTTTTTTTCTGGCATTGTTCATTTTTTAAGTGTATTTTTAATATACAAATTAATAAAAAATGCATATTGAATGCCCTAAAAACTTAAGAAAATAATGTTGTTTCTTGAAAGGAAAATTAAAATGTTTTTCCACTAATGATCGAAATTATTTAAAAATATGACTAAGTCCAGCGACCCAATTGATGAAATTTCACCCGACTCATAATTAATGTATGGCAGAATTTTAGTTGGATATTGATTTTAGAAGAAACGTAGAAATTAATCTTAAAAAATATTTATTTAGGAATCATGTTTTCAACATGTTTAAATATACATCTATAAAAAAATTATATTCCACATCAAATCAGTTTAGTGAAAGTGCAGCGAAAGGCTTTCGGCAGTGTGAATGTTTGATTTTTATTAGAATCATAGAATGTGATGAAAAAAATTACAGGAATAGTAAAGTCAAGTGACTTTTAAATATATTTAATATTATTATTTTTAATGAATAAAAAATACAAGTAAATGACAGATGTTTTGTGTGGAAAAAACATTAATTCTCATTTAGGATATGTGCATTTTAGACTTAATATAAAATCTAAACGAGTGTGAATTAATTTAAAAAAATGATAAATCCTATATTTACCTCAATTCTTTTTATGTTTTAAAAATTAATTTCATGATTAATGAATCAAATGAAGTCAAATTTTTCCTCGACTTAACATAACTTATTTCACAATCTCTCAACTAAAATACAATACATTATGTCCTTCTTTAAGAATAGCATGAAAGTTTAGATATCTTATTTAAAAACTTATTTCGTATCACTACTTTAAATAACTTGGTGGACTAATTTATATATAGGTTGAAAAATAAAATATATAAAAAATTTAAGAAACTTTTACATGTATAAACTAATTTTAATTTGTGAAGAAATTTATTTTTTCCTTTTTTTTTCTCTTATAAGCTTTTAGAAAAACTATTATCATTAAACAAAAATATTTTTGTAAAAGCTTCTAATGAAATATAACTATTATCTCAATTGTCTTGAAATTTTCCGAAATACTTTTTGCAACATCCTTATTCAAGGTTCTCCCATATCTGAACAAATTTTCCAATGCTGGCTAAAATTTTTTAGCAGACAATAATTCGTTTTGAAAGACACAACAATAATACATTTGGAAAGAATATTTATTCTCTAATGTGTTGACATCGAAGGTACGATGACATTTAAAAAAAAAATCACTAGAAATTAAATGACTTATTAACTTTTTGGAAAACTTTAAAGTGAAACTTTTTATTCTATCACGAAGAATGGATATGTAGGAAATAAGATAAAGAATAATAGCATATATTAAATCTCTTTAGGAATAAGTGGTTGGGTTAATCATTACTAAAACAATCTTTTGAGATGATAACTTTAACAAGGGAATTAAATTCTCAATATACTTAACTAGAGATAGCAAAATAGATTTGATTTACCCCGTTAGCCTGTGAAAATTTGATAAATGAAATTTTGATAAGTTAGATTGGTATCTTTAGCTTGTCATTCTACCGTAGTTCGTTAACCCATTCTTTAAACTAAAAAGTTAAAATAAAAATAATTTAAAATATTCATTTTTGTATTATGTTATTTCAAAATATAAATATTTAATAGTATTTTAACTTAAATCATTAATACTTATAGATTAAATTTTAATTATTAATTGTAATAAAATAATTTAACATAAAAAGTTAATAATTATTTTAATTTATCTAATTATATAATATTAATTAATAAATTACAAATATAAAAAATATTTATTGGAAGTGTACTTTTAAAATATAAAAATTAACAAAAAAAATAGCAAGTTGATAAGTCATTTTGTTAGCCCACTTTTTCATAAGACGATCGAAATTTCTAACTTGATGTGTCATGGGAAGCCAACCTTTCCTATCATATTTTTTGCATGTCAATAAAGAGTTAAAATAAAACGAACTAGAGTGGTCCATTATACTACTTTTATACTTAATATTGCAAAAATATGCATATTTTCATTAGTTAGTTAAAAGATGTTCTATTTATAAGATTAGAATATGAATTTAATATATTATCAAAAACATTTAAAGGTGTTGAAAATTGAAGATACAATGCATCTTATGAATAATAAGATTATTAAAAAATAAAAAATTAATGATATTGTAGTTGGATGGTTAACCTTAAGGATTCAAACAAGTAAATATTATTAAAAATGATATAATTTTGTGTTATTATGTTTATTACTAAAAACTCGTATATTTGTGGATTTGTAAAAGTAATGTGTATATATATTATTTTGATATGATATTGTTTTATATGATATTTGTTATCACTTTTCTATTTTGTCATTCGTGCATGATAAAAATAAAAAGTATTAACTTAAATAAATAAAATTCAAATTTTCAAAACCATTATATGTAATTATCATAACAAATTTTTCAAGATAATTAAATATAATTAAATTAACAATAGACTATATTAAAAAAAAGGTGTTATAGAATACTAATATGGATTAAACTTGTGAGTACCAAGTTTCTAAAAATTACTATTTTATATTAGTTAGTGTGTTGTTCTTGTTCTATTTTTATGAACATGTTATTGTCCTATTATTACAAGCAAACTTTCGCACTTATATAATCTTTATGGATTAAATTTGTATCATTTGGTAACAATCTTTTAGTACCATGATATTTGTATTCTAGATTCTTGTGTTGTTCTTGTTCTTGTTCTATTTTTATGTGCATGATCTATTATTACATGTAAGTTTTCACACTTATGTAATCTTTATGGATTAAATTTATATTCATTGATAAAAAAATGTTAATGTCATGTTATTGTTATTCTAGATTGTGTAAATATAAACAAAGTCAGGTTTCTTTATCCTAAATCAAGCCAATTCAAGTTAGATGTTAATTATAACGATCTATGTGGTTGTTCACATATTGACACCACATCATCGCTATTGACATTTGTCACAACTTCTTCATCAATTGGTGTGTCAAGTTGTAATGTATCATATTCTAATGTGACTTGAAAAAAAAATGAAAAGTATGAGTTTTTGTCCTCAATTTTTTCACTAATTTTGTTATCATGTGATGATTGAGTTAAACATTTGCAAATTTCAACAGTTGCCCAAATCTATCATGATGAATTAAGTTTTTGACTAGTGGATACATCATTTCCAAGTACTTTATGATCCAAATTACATGTTATTTAAAATGGATTTACCCTTCCACTGTCTTGCCATAATGTCATAGTAAGATGCTTGTATTGGCGATATAGTGGGAAAATATTAGAAGAAAGTTGTTGATTAAAAGTCATTGCCATCAAAACCTAACATTAGCAAAGCCACAAGGTGATATATGGTTTTTACTAAAGTTGTGACTTTAGTACAATTTGCATGTCCCTTCAAATGAAGTTCTGCTTGTGATAGTGACTTTGGTTGACAACAAGCGGAATCGTCTGGTTGGTCTATGAATAACATTCAATATGTTAATAAGCATATATGTTTTTTTAATTAAAAAGGTCACAATCACTGCCATTTAGCAATGCTATATTGACTAAGACTATAAATTTGTTAGAGTCGAATCTAAGTCAAATAAATATGTAGTACATTGCAAACACTAAGACAATAGGTGTCAATGAAGAATTAACATTTTTAATCAAAATCCAACAACAAGGAGAGATTACAAAATTTAAAACACCTCACATTATTTGTCAATCATTCTCACTTAAGATCACTAAAATTTAAACTTAAACTAAATTGCTATAACTATTTTGAATTTTATAAAAGCAAATTCTTTCATCTTATTAAAATATTAATTGTAGAAATAAAAGTTGACATGATTTTTATGTGATGAAATAAAAAAAAACAAGAAGGATTGCTAAATAAGAGGCTTTAACCATAAAATTTGTCAATTGGAAAGGATCATATAATGATCTATGAAACTTGCAACTTAATTGACATTTTATTAAAAGTTTTTTTTATCAAATATATTTTATTGAATAACTTATTCTTTTTATTATAACATAAAAATTCTTTTCATGTTTTAGTAATCAAATATGTAATTTGATACTTGGTTTAGGGTTTCATAATGCACCACCTCTTTTTATCTCTTGCAATACCTTTTAAAAAAATGAAAGCACACTATGATATGTTTACTTTCTCCATGCATTATTGAACTTTTAGAATTTAATTGTTGAATTGTTATCACTTCAAGTGCAATCCTTTTGAATATAATTTAAATTTCTCAAAAAATTTTATCCACGTAACTCAAAAATAGTAATAAAAATAAATTTTGATAAGAATTATTAAATCAAATGCTTGTAGTTACTATATAACCCATCTAAATGCCACAATCCAATATGAATTCACCAATTTGATATATGTTTTATGATAATTAATGTGACCTAGTAAATTCAACAATAGTTAACATAGTAAATTCAATTATTAAAAAGTTAACATAATAAATTCAATGATTATTTTAAAATAAGTGTTATTAACATTTATACAAATATTAATTAATTAAATTATAAAATATTGTATTAATTTATTTAATATATTTTTATTTATGAGAAATTTATGAATAATAAATAGAATAAAAATTTAAAATAAAAATACTTAATAAATAAATTTAACAAGTTAAAATTTAAGGTATGTTAAAATTAATAGAAATACAAGCATTAAGTATGTTTGACACAACTTTAATATTATAATAATTGATTTATAATTAAAATTAATTTTATTAATAAATGCCTTAAAAATGAATTTAAGATATTTAATTTGTGTAGATAAAAAACAGTTGCCTTGTATGTAAGAAAATAGTGTGAATGAATTTGAAAGGTAAAGAAACTATTAAAAATAACCATAAACTATACATTTCCATATTTGTGAAAATTATTTATTTAAAAGAAATCTTACTAAATTTCAATGTACCTCCTACCCATTCAACTTATTTTGTAAGCATTCTTCCTGTTTTTATAAAACAACTAAAAATGAAAAAAGAACAATTTTTTTTATAAAATTATAAAAAAATAAAATATGAACTATTTACAATCCACTTATTTACTATCTAAATATTTTTAATATAGACATTTTTAATGACGTCATTTCAAGGATGTTAATTTTTGATTGAAAAATTTGTTTCGATTAAACATAGTATATATTGTTTAAGAATGAAAATAAAATTCAATTTAAATACAATTTTTTTTCATAACCTATCAAAATATCTGTAAAGATAAAATTGTGAGAAAATTCAAAACTTCAAAACACTGTATCAAAATTATTGATTTTTAAAAATATTAAAAATAAAACCTCAAACAGTTTAAATTAGATTGTATTTGATAGAAAAATCAAAGTTAGATTAGACATCAAAACATTATTACTTTCATCCTAGATGGTCTACAGTTTAGGACTTTTTACAATTAATAATATAATATAATAAGTTTTTATTAATACAGTCTCGTTTACATTATATTTATTCCACTTATATACATTATAATTATAAATTATAAACTCATAACGTCAATTAGAAATATTAAAATGAAAAATAGTTTCTAAAAAATTTAAGAATGTAAATTATGTACACACAAAAATGGTTTTTGAAAAAAAATTGAAAGAAAATGAGGAGAAGAAAAATAAAAAAGAAAATTAGAATAAAAAATGATATTGTTTTGATAAATTAAAAAGATGAAAAATAAAAAGTATTTTTTATTAATAGCTTTATTATTACTTTTATCATAAAAAAATTATATCAATTATGAATTCATTATGAGTGTCTACAATTATATATATATATATATATATATATATATATATATATATATATATAAAGTTAATTTCAAAACATTTATTATTTTAACAATATTATCAAATATATGTCTAATATAACTTATTATATTATATTTTTATATACAGTTTATAAGCAGTGTAACTTCTTATTATTTTTCACCACAAAAAGTGCAAAATTTACAAAGTTTTTCTCATAAATTACTTTAAATCAGGCAAACCAAACCATCATGATCATCTCTAATTAAATGATCATCTCTAATTAAATGATAAAGCTCCAAACAAACTAAGTGTTAGCAAATATGTTTTAAATAAATAAACAAATTAGACTTAAATGTGTGTAATTTTGTTAATATATATATATATATATATATATATATATATATATATATATATATAATTATAATTACATAATTTTTTAAAGGTAAACAAATTTCACCTACCTTAAGATAGTTTTCTTTTAACAAAATAGGTTGACTATTCATCATCTATAATTAATGTTAAATCTTATAAAACCTTGTTGTTAATGTTGTAAATGTCATTGATGAATAAATTAGGCACAAAATAAACTAAACTTTGATGCAGTGATAATACAGAGAAGATTTGGAAAAATTGAATGAGATTAGTGATTCTGGCAATAATTTGTCTAAGAGAGAGAAAGGGACATAATAGAGGAACTTGAGAGGAAAATTTCAATTTGAAGCCATGATTTCAATGTAACACACCAGCTCCATTTGTGCCCTAACCCTCCCGATCTCGCTCTTGGTAAGCTCTTCTTCTTCTTCTTTCAGGCCATCTTTACGTGTTTCCGTTTTCAATCTCAATTTTTTATTGTTTTTTTTTTTCTTTTCAGTTTTGATGTCAATTTTCGTCTTTTTGATCTCATTGTCGGAATCGAAGGAATAAGACACTATTTGGAGTCTCTTTTATGTTTAATTTTTTATTCAGTTCAAAATGGGTCTCTTCTCAGTGGATTAGATCATTGTCACTTGTTAGTGTGCTACAATCGATTCAATCGAAAGGCTCATGTTTGATTCTAGATCTAAGATTTGAACTGAATTCGAGATTTTCTGCCCGAGATTGAATTTGGAGGAGGAATCTGTGAGTGATAGTTGTCGATGGTGAGATGATAAGAAGAGTAGCTTGTTTATGGTGGGTTGAATATTGGGTAGGTGGTATGACACTTTAGCCACTGAGCAAGTAGATGCAGTGTTGTTTGATTCGGACATCCATGTGTAGTTTATCTTGGATTTATGAGATAATTTTCAACTGGATCATTGACAAAGTTAGATTTATCTGTTCATATAAAATTTTTGAACGCCCTCATCTTTCTATGTACATGTTCCTGTTTGGATGCTTGTTGTTTGTTTGGTCTGCTCATGTATTTTTAGCTGTTCATATGCTGCCTTGATGGACTTTTGGGGTTCTTGTAGACTATGTTTCATACGTGATCTATGTTGAAGAGAGAATGTGTTTTACTAGTGTTTCAATTTGGCATTTGGATACCCCAAATCGCATTGCGATGGTTGCCTGTTTCAAATATCACTATTGCCTTTTGTAGGGCTGTGCTTCATCTTGGCAAGTTCTATTGGTAAATGTCAGGCAGATCTGCTTGACAAAATGGGACATGTAAAGTTGCAAACGCAAACTGGTATCAATGCGATAGAAGAGGGATCTGGGCAATGCAATGCTGGGTATCCCGACAAAACTACTGTGGCATGCATGATCAATGCAGAAATCGGTGCTGTTTTGGCTGTCATGAGAAGAAATGTTAGATGGGGAGTTCATTATATGTCGGATGATGATTACTTGGAGCATTCCCTTGTCCAGTCTCTGAAGGCATTGAGGAAGCAAATTTTTTCTTGGCAGAATCAGTGGCATGTCATAAGCCCTGCCTTGTACCTCCAGCCTTTCCTGGATGTGATTCAATCAGATGAAACTGGTGCACCAATTACTGGTGTCGCTCTATCATCTGTTTACAAGATCTTAACATTGGATGTAATTGATCAAAATACTGTTAATGTTGCGGATGCCATGCACTTGGTAGTTGATGCTGTTACAAGTTGCAGGTTCGAGGTGACTGATCCTGGATCAGAAGAAGTGGTATTAATGAAGATATTACAAGTTCTTCTAGCATGTGTGAAAAGCAAAGGATCTATGATACTGAGTAGCCAACATATTTGCACCATAGTACAAACTTGCTTCCGTATAGTTCATCAAGCAGGAACCAAAAGTGAATTGTTGCAGCGGATAGCACGTTACACAATGCATGAACTTGTGCGGTGTATTTTTTCCCACCTTCAAGATATTGACAACAAAGAACTTACATTGGTAAATGGAAGCACTGCTTTAAAGAAAGAGGTATAGCATTTATGTTACCTTAAACTTACTGGTTGCAATTTCATTTTTTTCCTGAGATTATTTTGTCAATTGCTAGGCGAGGTAAATGGTTGTAAGGAAAAATTGGGACCTTGGGCTAAGGAGTACGATTCAAATTTATGCATGAATTTTTGTTTGGCTATTATTTGTTATTCACTTTTTCTCATCTGACAAAATCTGAAAGCATTCAGAATGAATTTTTGTTAGTTTATTTACTATCTGCTTACTTTACTGTTTATTACTTGTTTCAACTTTCCAATTTCCATGAATTTATTATTCCCTAGAAATTGCATGTCAACAATCATGGACTCATGGAGTTTTAGGATATATTTGAGAGTGAGGTTTTAGGGGAAATTTTTTGTCATCATTAATAAATATTCTTTAATCTGGTAAAATTTTAGGCTTAAATATATTTTGAGTTAGTTTTAGTTTTGGGCATTGCAATTCTTTTTTGGTTTTCACCCGTTACAAATATGAAATCATTTATTTTTAGTCCTGTTTTCATGTTACCCTTGTTACATGACAATTTATATGTTTAACGAAAGGTTAAGTGATCATTTTAGATGACACTCACTAGTGTTTGTAGTCTCATTTTAGCGTGTCACTTCTAATTTTTTTTAGATCCCTGAAATGAATATTATTTATCTTCCTTAAAATGAATATCAAGGAACAAAAGTAGGGATTTCAGATTTTAGAGGGGTGAAAATTAAAGAAAAGGGTTTTTATGTGGACCTTAATAAAAATTAACTCATTTTACAGGAACCAAAAACAAAGATTTAAAATTTTAGGGGGATTTCAGATTTAGGAGGGATGAAAATTAAAGAAAAGGGTTTTGTGGACCAAAATAAAAATTAACTTATTTTACAGGAACCAAAAACAAAGATTTAAAATTTTAGAGGGATTAAAACTTTTTTTACAGTGACAAGCAAAAACTCGCTCATTTTAGAGACTTAAAAAAGACTTAAAGCCTTTTTTTTTTTTTTTTTTTAAAAA
>Ga0209700_108353_pt1 | contig 13363 bp, 2 predicted proteins | sample SiratroredBW_FD_187528 | JGI IMG/M metagenome (GOLD analysis project Ga0209700, IMG submission 187528) | Root nodule microbial communities of legume samples collected from California, USA - Siratro red BW (SPAdes) (version 2) | ecosystem: Host-associated > Plants > Roots > Nodule | place: USA... | reverse complement strand
TTAAATTATAAAAAAAACAAAAAAAAAAAAAACTATTCTCGATACAAAATTCTTATTTAAACTATTTATAAAAAGAGAAAATAAGAAAAAAAACTTTTATTTTTCTGGTTGTTAATGTTTTCTTTGATAAAACTCGTCCTCCTTTTAAAACAGTTTTATTTAAAAAAAAAAAACTACAGTATTTATTTAACTTTTTGAAAAAAAAAATGCAACCTAAAACGAAATATTAGATTCTCATTATTTCAAAAAGAAATATTTTGAGTTAACTTCTCCTCAGAAAATATTAAATCATAATATTTTAAAATAATTATTTTATAATTATATTTTATTGAAAATATCTTCTGCGATATATAAAATATTAAAAATAAATAATGTTTTGTTATTATTTATTCCTTTAATCACTTTCTTTAAAAAATGCATATTAAGTGTAAAGATTAGGTAGAAATGTTTTTTTAATATTTGATGCAGATCATCAAACTTCAAAATCCTTGTTCAGTATCTCACTAATGATGAACAAATTAGTAGTTATAATAATTCAACACATGATTAAAGTTATTATACAATCTATTTTCTTTTCTAATTAGACAGCTTTATTAAAATTCATCGTCAACTAGAGTAACTGAGACCTTAAACCAAAAATATGTTAAGACGTAGCATATATTTTTGAAAAAAATTTCATGATATTTTTAGATTTTTAATGTAAAATCAACTATTAAATTGTATAATTGAATTTTAAATTATATATGTTTCAATTGATAAATCGTAAGCTAGTTGAAATGTTTAAATGTAAAAAAAGGATCTTATTAGTTGTAACTTTAAAAATAATTCGAAGTTACTATATTAAAAAGTTTATAAATTATTCATAAATTTAAAAAATAATTTTTTTTTTATAAACTTCGATATTTTGAGTGTGTTTTAATCTTTAAATTTATGATATATTCAAAAAATTATAGTAAAAGTGCTTTTTAAAATTAATATCTTTTTAAATTTTAATGCACGTGCTAAATTATTTTTGCTGACACTCCCACTGAACTCTGGGACCGTAGCCGGCCCTAAACTACATTCTCCGTGTTTGTATGAAGCCAGCCTGTCCAATAAAAGAAGGTAAAACTACCATTTTGTCCTTCACATAACTAGTTAATCTCAGACAAATTTTGGACAAGAATGTAAATAAAAAAATTAAACAGCTGTGTATTCACTTTTTCTTTTCATTTTGTACCTATAATTTTGTAACCCTTTTTTCTCATTTGTCTCTCTCAATTTATTTGTATCTTTGTTTAAATTATTTTCTCCAATCTCATCCTTTTAGGATCTATGGTTAAGAAATTAATGATGATTTCTTATCAATTAAATTTTCAAACAAAGTATTTAGATTTTAAGTGCTCTTTTAATTTAAATTAGAACTTTTTTTTCAAACAAAGAATTAAAAAAAATTATTCATGTTCTTTTTTTACAAAATTTTAAGATTGATGATCTGTACGTAAAAATGACGTGATCAAAGTATTTTGAATTTTATTCAGGGTTGCAGTTGTTTGAACGAATGCAATTTTCACTCAAATGAAAAAAAAATCGCTTAAACAAATAAATTTTTACCCAAATGAGACAATTTTTGTTTAAGCTAAAAAATTTCTTTTTTCTTTTTCTTTTCCTCTATTTTCTTTAATGTATTGTATATGAATATTTATTATAAATGTAACATGAATATTAGTTTGTATATTTCATTGACTGATTTTATTTAAATTAATTATGTTGTATGGAAATGGTTATTGAGAATTATATGACTTGTATGAATTTGGAGTAACAAATCTGGGGTGTTGAGTATATCATAGTTTGATTATGAGTATTAATACTTATGTTGTAACATAGATTCCCTTACTTCACTTATGGTTTAAGTCATATTGACTAAGATATTAAGTTGTGAGAAGTTGAAGGGAGAATTCTTAAACACCATAACATATGTACACGTGTAAACTTCTTGAAACTTGAGTTGTAACGAACTTACCATGATTCTTTATTCTTAAGTTCTCTTGTAAATCTAAGTATTGATTTAGATAAGATGTTAGTCTTTGGTGGGACATATCATACGAGTTTTTTAGAAGGTGTTGGTTGATATTTCACTTGTTGAACATCTTTGAAGTAATTTCATGTGTGATCTTTATCTTTTGTTAATTAGCATTTTGTTGGAACTAGATGATTTTTTGTTTGCTAGTCAAAATATTTCCTTTATATACACTTTTTCTTATGATGAAAACTTATTTTAATAGTTTATCCTTATATGTGTTATTTAAATTATAATATATGATGATTATATTATATGCACGAGTAAATATAAATACAGATGCATGAATAACATTTGAAATATATTAGAATTTTAATTATATATATATTATATTTAATTTTTATTTTAAAAGGCTATATATATTATAAAGTATATAATTTTGTGAGTGTTATAATTTTAACTTCTTTATTAAAACATATTTATTTTTGTTTTTAAGTTAATAAGTTATAAACAACACGATATTTGAGGGAAAATAAAATCATAATTATATATTATGATTTAATCATCTATATAGTTAATGTGAGGTTTTTAACACTTTTTCTCACACTTTTCGATTATGTGGGACTTGAAGAAATCTAGCAGCATATAAACTTTACAAATTAATTAAAATATTTGAATGATTATGATAAAAATGAAATTTAAGTCTTAATCTTAAAAAACCAATTTCATAATTTAAGATATCTATTACAACAATTTCATTCTAAGTTAAAAAGTTTTTATTCAGAACAATAAAAAATATAATTAAGTGTATTTGTACAAACTTTTTATAAAAACTTATAGAAATAAAATATAAAAGATTATAAATTAAAATTATTTTAAACATAAGTTAATTTATAAAATTTCTTTTATACAAATTTTATATTTTATTTTTAATTTTTATATGAATTAATTTAAAAACACGTTTTTTGAAGTTTCCTCTTTTAAAATAGCTCCGAGACAAGTTTATGCAAATATATCCTTATGATACTCATTATCTCTTTGAATATGATTGATATCTTCTCTTCCTCGTCAATACCTTGGATTGAATTATATAAGATTTTGATTGATGCCACTCTATCATTCTTGTCGGAATAAAAAACTCAGAATTCAAGATTTTCAAGATAACATATCCATGAATTCATAAAATAGATTATCCAGTTTAAAATCGATGGGGTAATATGCATGATCAACGTTAAGCATTGATCTTCATGCTATAATTTTAAATTTTGATCATTCATAAAAGAATAACATCTATAACATTTTTTATATATAAAAAAGTACCATTTACTAGTTATTTAATAGTGGACTAATTTTTATCAATATAGTGTTTTTCTAACCAAATTTAAATTGTTTAAGATAAACATGTTTAAGTTTGTAATGTTTAGGGAAAAAATCCACAAGAATTTAAAAAAATAAAAAAATAACTCATCCATAAATTAAAATTATGAATACGATAATATATATAAATTCTCTTATATAGTTCTTCCAATATTTTTAAGCTTTTGCTTTTCTGCATATAGGAAGTTGATGTAAACAGGAGTATTTGTAATTAATGAAAATTTACACTAGCTACCATCTCACCTACATAAAATCTTATTTGGATTCACTTTCTTTTAGATTTATGTGTTTTAAATTTGGATTTCAAATTTCCTCCTTTATCAGAATTAAGTAAGTTGCGAGTTGATATATTTGAAGAATATTAATGATAAAAAAAAGTAAAAAGGGACATTTATTATGAATTGAGTGTAGACTAACGTTAAAAAGTGAATTGATATAAAAAAAAAAATATTAGATTGCACCTTCGTTTCTTCTTACTTGTTTAAGTTTTTTACTTCATATTTATTTTCTATTACAGAACTTTAAATCTAAATTTAGCATATGGTATAACTTAATTTAAGGAAACTTAGATAGCCTTTAAATAATTTGTTTATTAAATTGGGATATTTTTTTTGAAATTTATTAAAATGGACAATTTTCTAAAAATTATAGAAATAAGTAAATCATTTTTTAGAAACACGAATTCAAAATGACTTCTGCCTTAAAATAAAAGTCATGTTTTAATTACATAATTTTAATGTTAATTTTTTTTTTAATAAAATCACATGCTTAACATAAAACTTTTGTTATTAAAATTCTTTTATCTTATTTCTTTTAGAAGTCATTGAGTCAGGAATTTTCTTCTTTTTGTTATATCCAATAGTTAGAATATTAAACCGTCAAGAGACCATAGTTTTAACCTCTTATATTAAATTAACATTATTTAAGCATCAGATATAAAAACTATTTAAAGATATTCTTATAAATCGAAATTATGAAAATGAAATTTTATTTCTCAACAACCATATTGTTACTTATATTTTACAATATCTTATATTATCATCAAGATCCTCATATTTTAAACAAAGGAATAAAGCACCTTAACCAAAAATTTCAATGACCTTGTATTAGGTTTCTTAACTTCTTGGAAATAGTGATAGTAAAAACCATTTTTTAGGCGAAAGCATACAATTTTTTAGGCGAAAGCATACAATTTTTTCTTTCTTTATTAAATTGGTGACTTTTTTTTTAAGAAAATAGGTAAATTGTGTCATGATTGTACAATTTCAAGTGAAGAAGTTGTGTTATTATAACAAAATTTAGAAAAATATGATAACAAAGAAGGAATCGTATCACATTGGTACGATTTTAGAAGGGAAAAGTTAGCATGATTTCAGTGAAAGAAAAAGAACTGAAACCATGTCAACGTGGCATAATTTTAGTGAAAAAAATTAAACTAAAGTTGTGTCAATGTGACACGATTTCAGTTATAATATTTTTTTTCTTATAATTTAAATGTAATGATTTAATAAATCTATAATTAATATAAGGAAAAACCACACAAAATTTTAGTATTTTTTGACAATGTGAAGTAAGAGTCTAAATCCTGAAAAATCACAAGAAAAGTAAAAAAACTTATAGTAAATGATAGAATTTTGAAAAAAATTTGGACTTGGAATTCCTAACCGGTATTGCCCACCACATCTGGTACCTAATTTTCATTAATTTTTATTTTTGGAATGTTTCAATCCGAACTTCCTATCAAAAGTTATTATCATTTGAAGTTTTTTCGTTCTAAATTTTGACAACTCAAAATCTATAACAATTCTATGTAAAGCAAGAATCCACTATCAAATATATATTAAAAAAACACTACTAAAAAATTTAGATAAAAAACAAATTTATAAATATTTAATATTATTTATTTATTTTAAATTCAAAACATAAAAAATAAATACAAATTATGCAAAACTAAAATCGTATCACATTGACACAATTTCACTAATATATTTTCTACTGAAATCGTCACATGTTGGTATGACTTTAACTTTACACGTTTTTCTTAAGTCATGTCATAATGACACGACTTCTTCACTTGAAATCCTATCTCGATAACACAATTTATTTATTTTGTAAAAAAATTAAACTAGTATAATAAATAATAAAAAAATAACACCTATTTGTCATTTTCTATAGAAGCCTTTACTTGATCTACTTTTATATTCTTCAAAAATATGAATCACCTCATGAACTTTTCATAGTTACGCTCCATGTGATGACACGGATCATTTTTATCTTCCTTTTCAACATTCCTATCTATAGTAATTTTAAGAATCTTATCTTCCTTGTGTTATGAAAAAAAAATATACATTAACAACACGAATTTTAAATAAAATAAAAAATATAATTTTAAAAACAAAGGAATATAGAAATTATCAAAAACATGAGCTCTATTTGAATATAGAAATTATGTTTTAAAAGCACAACTTTTTAATTTGAAGTCGTATATTTTGAAATACAACTTATCTATTTTTATAACTTTTTAAATGTATGTTTATTTTAGTAAAATTTAAAAAATTATCTTATTTTTCTGTGAAAAACAAATGGATTTCAAATGCAACTTATTTATTTTTATAATTTTTTTTAAATATCTATCTATTTTAATAAATTTTAAAAAGTTGTCTCATTTTTTGTGAAAAACCTTAAATGGTTTTCTTGATCCATAAGTACGGTATAAACACTAAATCAACTTTTGATAACAACCAAAAGATGCTGCATTTTTTTAAAAATAATTCTTAAATTAGCTTCTCAATACTTCTAATTTATCTTATACAAAGTTGGAAAAAGTGAAAGGAAAGAACATGATCAAAAAGATGATCTAACCACAAAAGAAAAGAAAAATATAAAAACTTATATTCTCTTTGTCTTGATGGTTTTATAACGTCCTTAAATTATTTGTTTGATAATCCCTATAAGATAGATGTTGCTTCTTATAACATCTTAAATTTTTATGAATATTATAAAAATTATCTATCGCTAATATTATAAAAATTATTTATTATTTGACACGGTAAACTACATTGTCTAATTAGTCCAGAAAAAAAATCAATATTTGAATCTCTTATTTTAGATGAAAGGAGATACATTTATAATACATTAAAAAAATAGAAAATTCTACTTTTAAGGATGTTCCAGAGTCATTAGATGATGCTTAAACAGGAAGATAGAACGTGGAACACGAATATAGCAGAAAAAGAACAACTTATATATATGATGAATAATCCTTATACGTCGTAGATGATATAAAGCAATCATTTCCTTTAGACAATTGATAATAATTAATTTTCTTTAATTACATAGTGCTATAGGAATTTGATCAGTAGAAGGACGAGTTTCAAGGATGAAATTACTTCTAAAAAAAGTTAGAAATACCAAGATAAATATCTTTGCAGAAACACTGTTAAGGATAAACACGAATATGTAAACTGTATTTTCTACGGTTGCCCATAAATATTTCACATCTAGGTACTTATCGCTTTGGAATTTTAACCTAACAAAGTCAGTGAAGACCAATTAAAGTATAACTATGTAGTTACTTGTAGCCAAAGAAGCAATAATTACCACGCTTCTATAAATAAGAGTGACGGTGAACGCCTCAAAACACACAAAAAAAGAATTCAGTAAAAATATATTGGAAAAGCGTAAGAAGAAAACTTATAGAAGTGAGATTCTACTCCAAATTCTTGATGTAAGGAAAAATAGATACGTGTGCGTATTGCATTAGTTGTTTTGTGTTTTTTTGTGAGGCATCCCTAAGCCTCACAACATATGAAGATATTTTTACATGAAAATGTTTTCTTAGATTTTTTGAATATTTTCTTGAACCAAAGGTTTTTACTATAATAATTGAGAATTCAGTTTTCATAATAAGCTAAATTGCGAATCTTTATTAATAATAATTTTACTAATGTTATTTGATTTTCCTTGTATGGGAAGGACCATGATCATGTGTACCATATTTTGCATATTTGTTTATGGAGGATTAAATTCCTCGAGGATTTAGATGAATTGAAGAGTTGATTTTATTGGTTGTTATGGGTATATGCTCATCTATCATGAGTAATCATACTCTGATTATCACTTTTATTATTTTCAGTGTTATTCTTAATGATTATTATGCACTTTTCACTTATGAAAGTTTAAGAATGAGTTGAATGTTTTGATATAATTAATAGAACTCAAATATAAGTTAAATTCCAAGTGTTAGATGAATGTTACTTCCCAATTTCATCTTCTAGATGATCAGATGATGCAGACTAATAATGTTCTAAACATTTTGGATTAAGTCACTAAAATAATAATGTATTTCTTGAAGTAAATTTTATATTAATGCAATATTGTTGCTTTTTCTGGTATGTATTTATGGATTGCCCACCAATGGACAATAATCCAATTTAACCTCCAGAAGTATCTAATACTAAAGGGAGGGAAGCAAAAACGAGACTTTGAGGATCTCTTCGGATAAGCACTGGTTTGCATCACCACAGTTGTGAATCCCAACTTAAGATCCAGACTGTGCCTTCCCATGTCATGTGGGAAGCAAAGCAGTGGCATCCTCTCCACTCATTTGGAGAAAACATTTGAGAGAGCGATAAATGAAGAATTTATGTAAATGTTTTCCTTATTCCTTGTGTCAATGTTTATTTGGTTTAGTTAGACGATATAAGGAGACAATATGTATAATGTACATTATTCCAGAATGGTATAATGAAAAATTGATTTAAACTAATCTTATTATTTAGTTAAATTTTTGTATTATTCTATTCGCCTAGATTATTCTACTATCTACCAGTAGCTATTTACTCATTCATTTACTTCACTTGTAAATGATTTTATGAAACAATTCTTTATTGGTTACTTTGTTATAATTGTTTTGAGTTTTATCTATTAATACCCTCGAATGGATTATTTCTTCATATCTTACGAACATAATGATCTTCCATTTGCCTTTATTTTATTGACCTTTTTGTCTACAAGAGAATTGAAGAAGTAGTACATTCTCATGTTCTGTACTAGTTCAATAACGTACATATTGATCTACTTGTTCAACCGATTTTTATTGTTTGAGTTGTTTTTTCATCTAACTTTGGTTGAACTTTGAATGATTAACTCTTCTTCATCAAATACCATGCTTGATCTATTAAGGATCATCTGATAGATGCTTGGGCCTTCACCATATTTCACATACCTTGGATCATTTTATCTCCTTAATTTCATCACTGCAAGGTCAAGATTCGTGTTTTATGGATCTAGTAGACGACTCTTCTATCTTTCCATTTTTGCTGCAATTCACTTCATGTATTTGTGATGTATCTTTTCTGATATATTTTTAAGGGATTGTATAATACTTAATAAAATCTTTAAGATTTTATATATTAGAAAAGAGACGTCATACTTCTAACAAAAAACATAACATAAAGATATTCCACAACATGAAATATATGACAATTATTCCTTCTAAATGAAGTCTTTAAACTTTATGGGCCTTAATATTCTTTTGTAGGCCTTGGTGGTCTAGGCCTGCTATCAATTGATGCCTTATGTGGAAGAACCTTGCCCTTAAGGTTGATGGATTTTGGAGTCAAAACTCATATTAGAGAAAAAAAAATACAATATGTGATCAGACGAAAGATCATAAGCCTACATTGAAGTATACCCCTATTGGATGATGTCGAAAACATAGAAGGATTATTAGCATATCAAAAGAAGAGTGGATAGTCAAGTTCTACGATCCAAGATTATGGTTTTAGATACTAGACTATATGGAAATTGAGGCTATAGAGGACATATAATATTATGGTTCAGATTAGATAGGTAAAGGATCCAAACTTCTAATCGCTAGATGATTCTATTAAGTCACCAGACAATACTGAGATTAAATGATAGAATATAAGATTCAAGATTCAACAGTATTGGATGCATAAGAGGAATAGTTGATCAAGTGAAAGCTTATCCATAGTCTAGGTATTGAATAATCTGTATGATTACTTTGAGTGGTTTAGGAAAAGAATCATTAAATCTTTACAATTGCTCTAAGAAACATCAGATGAACAAGATGGGGTAGAGCATTGGATGAATCAGGTGACCACTTCTTGTAAATTGTTAGACGAATCAATGCGAATAAGTTTTTCTTATTATGAAGGTCATTGAAATCTTTACCATGATGGGACATATTTAACCATAGGGATAAGGACTATCTCTTAGAAAAATAAAGATAAGTATATATAAATATTTTTCCTCATCCAATGCTATAGATAAGGCTGAATACGTGGACCATATTCCTTATTGTTTACCATTGACACATCACATCTTAGTACTTATCTCTTTATAAGTAAAACCAAACTAAATTCGTAGGAGGACTCTAGAGAATTGCTCAACTTAACTAAGATTCACCTTCATCACCTTGGGGTCAAAGGAGTTGTAGCCCAGAGTCTCAATAGACGAAGTAGAAACACTGTTTAGGACTCCAACTTCTACCTTATTGTATCAAACATAATCATTCAACCATGTCAAATAAAATATTATATACTATTTGTACATAATGAAACCTTCAAATTGGTTTTGTTTATATCTTTAAATATTCAAATTGAGCACTTCGTATCCAATCTACATTCATTAGATGAAATAAAGATATTGAATAGTTCGATTAAACGATAGACATATATTAATATGTGATAGATGAAAGTAGATGAACAACAAGATATTTCAATTTAAACATTGTAAGACCATTATTATAAATTGTAACTTAAACAAAATTTGTTATCTAGTGTGAAGACAATCTTTCGTCTACCCTATATACTTGCATATTCTATATATATATATTCGTGTATCTTATATATAATTTAAGTTGTACTACCAACTTTTCTATAAGAATCTCCTCTTTATTATCCAACTATTCATCTTAAGGAAAAACATTATAATCATTGATATAAACAATTTTCTTATAGTATGTCATCATCTAGTATACTACTCGAGTTATCTCAACAAAATAGTTTAAACAATGAGTTGAGTAAGTATATTCTATATCATGATTAGTTAATTGGTGTGATGACACTCTTTCATCACAATCATTTTGTTTGTATATTTCTTTATTCTATCTATAAATCTACCATTAACTTTCTATAGTTTATCATTATTTGTTCAATATCGTCTAACAAACTTAATTAAGGTGGGTCTACACTTCTGATATTCTATCATAGTTATCTTTGGAATTAGAATCTACCTTAGTAGAACTTATATGAACCAAGTTATAAATTTCAGCAGGCAGAGTACACTTTTAACATCATAATTTCTTCTGTTGTAACACATTTTGTTTATTGGGACTAAAGGTGTTTCTTTTCCAATATATTATGAATTTATTTAGAAATATATATATATATATATATATATTGGAAAAAGGACGTAGTACTTATTAGTTAAGTATAAACAATCCTAAGTTGTTATTTTTACATACTTTGGCACATAACAACTTAAGAATTAAGAAAGAAAAGGTTCTCTTGCCATGTAAAGCACAAAGAACCAAGATATTCTTCTTTCTTCCATCTTTCCTTATTTCTCTATCATTTCTTCTCCTCGTCATTTTCAACTTTCAACGATTAGTTTTCTCTTAAGGTAATTGGTTTTCCTATTTCCATCCTTTTCATCTTTTTATAGTGAGAAATGTGACATAGAAGAACTATATTAGAGAAAAGTTTAAAGCACATTCTACTTCTATGGAGGATGGGACTAGTGGAGATTCTATCAACCCTCTATCCTCACCTTCTTGTCATGAGAAATGGAAGCAAGCTCGTCTAAAGAGCTCAAGGACATGGACTTCTAATGAATCAAGTCGAACAATTGTGCAAATTGTAAGTAAATATGTTTGACTAGTTTTATTTTTAATTTATATTTAATATAAAGTCTCACAACTTGTATTGGTTACTGTTGGATTCTCTTGTTGAGCAGGGAACTCAAAGTACTTTTGCTCCTCATAACTGAGAGGATATTCTTGTTATTGCGATTGGATGACCTGAGCACCTTGGACGTGTTTGTATTACTAGATATAGTGTGGGGATTTGCTCATTCTTTTGGAGCCTAATGTGAATCCCATTTCTTTTCTACACCTAGTTAGGAGTAGTTGCAACAACTAAGGTAATAGATAAAGGAGGAGGTTATTCAGGAGTTTATAGAAAGCTTAAGGCGGGAGCTTGACAAGCGACTGGAGACTTTATGACTCTCACAATGATCATATCCTATAGTACAACATGACCTACCTCCTAGAGTCAACACCAAAGGGCGTTGTGCATTTGTAGATCTATCGGAGGAAGATGTTGGCTCAACTAGCCAATGCAAGTTGTATGTTGATCATGACTCCCCTCCCCCAGGTTTTTGGCTCTCGAGAAGTGCTATAAAGGGCCACTATGATACACAATGTTTTTCACCCCCTCTCATTTAGTAAAGGCCATGGTGGAGAAGGTTTGTTACGGTGATGTTGCAGCTCTTGTACTGATATCGGATGTTTTTATTGTAGCACATGCATTGCAAACTTCCATTGCATGAGCTAGACATTCAAGATGCTTACATAAGAGCCTTTAATATATATTTGTACTAATATTTTTACATATTAAATATCTAATATACCAACTAATTTAAATGTTTTTCTATGTGCAACTAGAAATTAAGACAAACCTACATATAAAATAGAATAAATAGATGATTCTATGGCAACATTAGTGGGGGTTGTTATGACCATAGGTACAAATTCTACCATAGAAGTGGGATGATAATGCTTTTGGCAGGGACAGTGATGTATACACACATTTTTTATTTTTTGGAGACTGCATCGGTCATCAACTCATTCATCCAATTGGTAACAAAAGAGCATAAACATAAATGTACATCACTAATACCTAAATGAAGGCATGAAAACAAATTTAGTTTGCTCCATATATCCACGAGTAAGTCTATCTTTATTAAATAAGCTATAGTAAATTATTTAAATATGTTGTGGTAACTAATTTTCAATACTGGCATAATTGGCAAGTGCTAATTATATCAGTTTAAGATCACATTACTGCATAGTTATGCTCCTTGCATAAGAAGCCTCCAAACTATTTTAAGAAAGTAGTTGATCAGTAAGTCAATTTCATTTAATATTTATTATTACTTGCATAAAGGTTATGTATTCTAACATCAAATCTTGATATATTAGTGCTTACTGTGGATATAACTTATTGAGTGGTAGGCCAAGAGTAAGATCCTAAAAGTTCACTTGGATTCACCGAAATGTATTTAGAGTAGATATATGTTCTTTAACTCTTGTATTGTCATTGATTGATCTAATAAATTGTATTTTGAATTGTTGCGTAATAAAAAAAAGTAGAAGTTATAAGTGTGATTACTACTTAATACAATAGATGAGATTAAAATCAAATAATATATTATAACTCACCAAAAGTAATTATATTATATTATTAGTTATAACAAAACTATTATTAAAACACTAATTATTAATAACACTTCAAATACTTATTAAACTAAATCATATGAGAATGTCTTTTAACAATGATTCTAAAATCATTTATAAAGTAGTATAATGTATACAAAGAGAGCATTACATTCTCCTAGACAATGATACTTTTTTTTGTTCATCTTACTTTGTGTGTGTGAGTACTCCATTTACGTTGAGATTTTAGTTTACATTTCAAAAACTCGTGCCACAATTATCTTCCCTTTACCAAATCAAAATCAAGATGAAAGTGTCCCAAACATATGATGGGAAATATAACTCAATAAAGCTCAATTCAACCAGAGTTAATAAGCAGCGGATAATAATTTCCCTGACTCGCAAGAACCTGTGAGGAGCAATAACAAATAATCGCAACAACAAAATACACTTCAGGAGGACACAGGAATTTTAACGTGGAAAACCTTCTCAATGTGAGAAGTAAAAACCACGGGCACAAGCCA
>Ga0209700_108352_pt1 | contig 13364 bp, 5 predicted proteins | sample SiratroredBW_FD_187528 | JGI IMG/M metagenome (GOLD analysis project Ga0209700, IMG submission 187528) | Root nodule microbial communities of legume samples collected from California, USA - Siratro red BW (SPAdes) (version 2) | ecosystem: Host-associated > Plants > Roots > Nodule | place: USA... | reverse complement strand
ATATATATATATATATATATATATCATAATTCTTTCATGTATGGATTTTATTTTGGAGTTGTTGTATCAATAAAGAAACTATTTTTTAGATGATTATTCAACAAGGTCAAGAGTTCCTATTGAATGTCCTTGATGAGTGCAGGATTATGAAAAATATGTCATGACAACAAGCAGGCAAGTCGATCGCTTTATATACTAAAAGTCTTTCAATTCTGAAATTTGCTTTACCATTCAACATAATACGAACCATGCGTATATTCTATAATTATTTCCCTTTCATATAACTATTCCAAAATCTTTTTAACTCTGTTATTTAAGTGAATAGATTTAAAATAACATCCAACCATACATAGTTTTTCAAAACGCTGAAAGTTAGTACTAGAAAAAATCAAAATTGATTTGATTTGAAAAAAAAATTAAGAAAAGTTAAAAATTCAATTCGATTTAGTGTACTAAATTTATTATTGTTCATAAAAAAATATAAATACAACTTTAAGCGATGAAAATTTATTGACAATTATACATAGATCAAATGTAGAAGCACTTTCATTATATAAAGACTTGACTTCAGATCATTTATAGAAGATAAACCTGAATGGAGTAAAAAATTCTAAAATATCATGATAAAAATAGATATATAATGATAGAAAATTTTCAAATTATATGATGACATTAATATCTAAATGTAAAAGATTAATATACTTTTATAAGTTAAAAAGTAAAAAAAAATAACTAACATAATAATTAATAATTTGAATAATATTTTAAAAAAGTTGTCTTTGGCCTTAATTAAAGGATGTGGTGTGTGGCTCGCTAATGTACGACGCTTTGTGACGGCACATCTCAACCATCGAATTCTGCGTGTGCAGTAATTTTCGTCATGCACAAACACATGCTTTCACATTCACATTACAATTCTTCTTATTATGTTAATATATTTTTATAATATTTAATTGCAAACATACCTTTGTTTTATTTTTCAAATCATGTAAATTGCTCATTTCACTTTAACAGTGTTTGAAGTTTTTTACTCTCTCAATTTCAGCTTTTATATGTTATTAAATATTTTGGCAATTTTTTAATTTATTATTATTTATCTTTTATTGTAATAATCATAATTTTATTTTAATATTATTCTAGATAAATACTTATTAGTTCAAATAATTTCATTCTATTAATACTTTTGTTAGTTTATTCTTAATACATTTCTTATATAAACTTTTATATAAACTTTTAAATTACATCAGTTTTAATACAAAGATATTACAACTTCTTTACCACTAATGTCATTATTTTATTTCTCAAACACTCTTTATTTATACGTGTATGCTTGAAGGTCTTTATTTCTAATTAGCAGACATAGAAACATGGTTTTATTCCTATGAATAATTTTTTGTAACAAATTAGTAGTAGATAGAATTTCAACTTTTGGGAAGGAAGGATAGATTTCAACAATTATTAGTAATGATCATAGGTGTAGAATTTTAACATTTGTTTATATAATATTTGGAGTGTGAATCTTTCACACTCAATAAAAAAAATTTACTTTTTATTTATTTTCTTATTAAATATAAAATTTTATTTTGGAATAACTATAATATCTTTAAAAATAATTTATTATATGATTGTTACTTTCATTCAAAAGCAGATATAAAGACTTGACTTCAGATCATTTATAGAAGAAAAAAATTCTAAAATATCATGATAAAAATAGATATATAATGATAGAAAATTTTCAAATTATATGATGACATTAATATTTAAATGTAAAATATTAATATAATTTTATAAGTTAAAAAGTAAAAAAAAATTAACTAATATAATAATTAATAATTTGAATAATATTTTAAAAAATTGTCTTTGGCCTTAATTAAAGAATGTTGTGTGTGGCTCGCTAATGTAAGACGCTTTGTGACGGCACATCTCAACCATCGAATTCTGAGTGTGGAGTAATTTTCGTCATGCACAAACACAGTGCTTTCACATTCACATTACAATTCTTCTTCTTATTATGTTAATATATTTTTATAATATTTAATTGCAAACATAACTTTGTTTTATTTTTCAAATCATATAAATTGCTCATTTCACTTTAACAGTGTTTGAAGTCTTTTACTCTCTCAATTTCAGTTTTTATATGTTATTAAATATTTTGGCAATTTTTTAATTTATTATTATTTATCTTTTATTGTAATAATCATAATTTTATTTTAATATTATTCTAGATAAATACTTATTAGTTTAAATAATTTCATTCTATTAATACTTTGTTAGTTTAAATTACATCAGTTTTAATACAAAGATATTACAACTTCATTACCACTAATGTCATTATTTTATTTCTCAAACACTCTTTATTTATACGTGTATGCTTGAAGGTCTTTATTTCTAATTAGCAGACATAGAAACATGGTTTTATTCCTATGAATAATTTTTTGTAACAAATTAGTAGTAGATAGAATTTCAACTTTTGGGAAGGAAGGATAGATTTCAACAATTATTAGTAATGATCATAGGTGTAGAATTTTAACATTTGTTTATATAATATTTGGATTGTGAATCTTTCACACTCAATAAAAAAAAATTTACTTTTTATTTATTTTCTTATTAAATATAAAATTTTATTTTGGAATAACTATAATATCTTTAAAAATAATTTATTATATGATTGTTACGATCGTTAAAACATTATTCTTCATAATATTTTAATATTTAATAGCATACTATATATCACTTCATGGTATTCACCACTTCAACTGTCACACACGTAATCTCTCTTGCTTTACCTCTATTTTCACCATATTTTTCTGACCACTTACTTTTTGTGCTTGTTGGCAACAATGTCAACACAGATCACACTCTCTATGTATATACATAGGACATAAACAGGTAAATGGGGTTGGTGGGATCTTATAAGTCCTCTGTTAGTCTGCGTCTGCCAATCAATTCTAAAATACCATCTGCATCTCCGAAATGAATAACCCTTTCAGACTATCATATTTATTCATTATCTTAATTTATAACATAAACTTCTCAAACTTTAATAGAAATGTATAACGTTACAAAAAAAGGACCCAATCAGTTTCACACATCGGTAGAATGCACTAGTTTCGTCCTAATTATTAATATTTGAAATCATTGTCATTGTCCAAAGAAAAAAAATTCAGTATATTACAAGACACTGATTGAATAAACTGTCATTGATATTAGATTTTATAAAAATTAATTAACGATAACAATAAAAATATAATTTTTTATAAGATTTTACAAAGGTGTTGATCCTTTTTGGGCTATAAATCTACCACACTCTCCCCATGTACAAAGCAAACAAAATCTTCTCCAAGCTCTTTATTGTTGCTCCATTTGCATCACCCAGATGAACAACCCTTTGGACGCTGGAACCAACTCAAACAAATGCATGGATCCTAAACAACGTCATGTAGAAAGCATCAGCCAGTACCTTGGAGAGGCTGTCTTCGACAGAAACAAACCAGCTCAGACATCAAAGAAGGATAAGAAAGCAGATACCACTATCCAATCTTGTCTTTCCTATTCTAAGCAGCCTCCAAACAATTGAATCTGTTCCATCTCTTCCTTTCTCACTCGTAAATAATGAGGCTGTCATGTTGTCTCTGTATGTTTGTTGTCTCTCTATCTGGTGTCTCTCTTGCAAGTACTGTTATGTAATGCATATTACCTGAGATGGAAATCAAACATCAAATTTCATACTTCACAAAACTTGCTTTAGGCTTTGAATTTAGTGTGCAAAATCATTATCATCAATGCTTTTTGATTGCTTATGTGATCTATGCTTTACATTGCATCACTACACCCTCCTTTTCCAATCTGTACATCCCTCATTGTTTTTCCAATCATATCCATTTCTTACCTCACTTCAATCATGCTTTAAGTTTTTTAATTTCACTTTTTATCTGTTATTAAACATTTTGATAGTTTCTAAATTTATTATTGTAGTAGAAAAAATAAATGCTATGTTGGAACCACAACAACGGATTAGATTTGATGTGTGGGAAAGTGTGCCGTGATACTACCCTCTTATGGAAACTGTGTTTCTGCAAGTAGGCCCTTTCTGTCAGCAGATGTAATAAATATTATTTTTTAAAATTGAAAAAATTATATAAATATTTTTCTTTTAATTTTAAAAAATATATTTATAAATTTTACATTAAAATACTATTTTTTATTAATGAGAAATAAAAAATAAAGTATTAGTGGTTTTATAATATATATTTTAAGTTAATATAAACTAAAATATAATATAATATTAAAATTTGTATCAATTAAGTTAAGAAATTGAATTATAAATTAATTGTTTAAAAAATAAATATATTTATAGAAGAATGTTAAATATCAGGTCAGATTAAGATGAATGGAGGGTATTCTGACAGTCTTTACATACTGTGATAATTGTTAGCAAATAGATAGAAATAAATAAAATTAATAAAGTGAAATAAATTTCATAGTGCATAATAATACATAAAATTGATAAAATGAAATAACTTTCATAGTGCATAATAATAAATAATAAAAAAATTAAACACTTTTTACGCTAGATTTTTTTATCTTTTTAATTTTTCAAATCACATCAATTACTTGTTTCACTTTCATAGTGTTTGAAGTATTTGACTCTCTCAATTTCACTTTTGATATGTTATTAAATATTTTGATATTTTTAATTTATTATTTATTTTTTATTGTAATAATTATAATTTTATTTTAATATTATTCTAGATAAATACTTATTAGTTTAAATTATTTCATTGGTAATCATAAACTAATGAGGTTGTTGAATACTCATTACTATATATCAAGTTATAATAAATCAATTAGATGGTAATTAACTTCTCAATTACTCTCATACATGTAAGTATCTCCTGAGGTGAGCGTGGATATGCAAACCTATTACTACCTTTTTATGAGATGTTGCATGCGCCCACTGAACCATACATTTGACAAAATCTTATGCCTTCTTTTACGCATCCGCACACACATATATATAATCTAAAATATCAAAATCATATTTTAATTTATATAAATCAAAATTTAAAAAAATTGTTTCAAATTAAATAATTTAAAATAAAAAAAGTTATCTTAAACTATATAATCTAAAATAAAAATGTATTTTATATGTTACTATTCAAAATAAATATTTTCAGTATTTTAAAAATATGAGGATGTAGAAGAACTGGTTCAGGTGTGAAAGAAAGCGTCTTCTGCTTATGGAAATAGAAGACTGTCTTGTTGACGTGATTTTTGGCCAAATAATTAATAAAAATTATCAAATGAAAAAGAAAACTAATTAAAATATTAAACCATGGAAATTTAAAAGACCGACAAGATACAAAATTTGAAGACAAAATGAAAATATATTTTAAGTTTCATAAAACTATATTTTTTATTTTATAATTTTTTTGTTATATATAGTTAAGAATTTAAAAGAATAATTGTTCAGAAATAATATTAACTGACTTAAAAATTTCATATACCTCAACATTACACATGATCAAATTTTTAATCCTAGACTCAGCTGTAAACAAATAATGTTTTCTTATACAAATAATGTCAAAAATTGCATTTTGAACTACAAATAATAAAATCAGTCCGATTTAATTTAAAGCTCAATAACCTGCACTCCATCACTTTTCAAAAATTCTAAAAATACTCTTTTGAAAATATGAGTTTCAAAAAATATTTTTTAAAAATATATTTTGAAAACTTTTTTGAATAATATTCTAAAAAATATTTTTTTGAAATATAAAAAAAAATATTTTTCAAAATATAATTTTAGAAAGTATTGTTCAAAATATAAATTTTATATTTCAAAAAATATTTTTTTCAAAACTTAAAAGATATAAGTATTTTTCATTTTTCGGTGTGATTGGGTGCGCCTTAAATTCATGGGAAACAGGAAATTTTTGCCTAGATTTAAGTTCTTTGTTAAAATTTGTTTCTGAACTACTAAACAAGCTCCATATTAATAAACACAGACTCTTTTAATTTAAAGTTCAACTACTATACTTAAATCCAAATTGATTGTTAAAAATTGAATTCTAAACTATAAACACAATTAATAATGATATTTAAGTTCATATTCATTTATAAATTTGAATCTATAAATGCAAATAAATATAATATTTTAATCACTTCGTTGAAGCCTCAGGCCAAATTCACATAAACTGAGTAAAATAATATTTAAATTCCGTCTTCATTTAATTAATTCTTCCTTACAATATTTTTTATTAATATTGAAAAAAGAAAATATCATTTATTTCTATTAAAACATTTCACCATTTATATCTTTATTTGTCTATTATTAATTTCGAAAATAAGCATTGGCCTCATTGATGTTTAGGTTTTTAAATTCTTTAGTCGTAATTAACAGAGTTAATTCTCTATATAAAAGATTAGATATTGTTTTTATGATATAACAAATATTTTAGTACCATTTATGAATTATGTGAACAAAATTTTTCGTCCAATATTTGATTATTTTATTGTTTTATAGATAATATTCTCATTTATTCTAAAATCTTTAAGGAACATAAAAAACATCTTCCGATTGTTCTTCAAATCTTGATAGGCAAAACTGTGATATGTTAAACGATCTAAGTTTAAATTCTAGATATATGAAGTAAAATTTTTGGAACACGTGATTTTCGAAGGAACAAGTGGACCTAACCAAAGTAGAAGCAACTCTACAATAGGAACTACTAAAAATAGTGACCGAAGTTTATAGTTTTCTCAGTTTCACAAGATATTATAGAAGATTATTTTAGGGATTTTCTAGAATAATTATGTCTTTAACCCAACTTACCAAGAAAGGTTAAACTTTTGAATGGATAGAAAAATGCAAAATAGTTTTCAAGAACTCAAAGAAAGATTAACTACTTCCCCTATGTTAGCATTACCCAATCTTAACGAACACTTTGTAATATTTTGTGATGCTTCCAAAATGGTTAGGATGTGTTCTTATGCAAGATAAATGAATGGTAGCATATGCCTCTAAGAAACTAAGAATACATGAGAGAAATTACCTAACCCCATGATCTAGAATTAGTTGCCATTATTTTTGTACTCAAATTATGGATTCATTATCTATATGGTTTTTAGGGTTTTTAGTGATCACAAAAGTCTTAAATACTTTTTTGATCATAAGGAGTTAATTATGAGACAAAGAAGATTGATGAAATTTTTGAAAGATTATGGTTTTGAGTTACATGACCACCTAGGAAAGGCAAATCTAGTGGCAGATGCTTTAAGCAGAAAATCCTTACATGTCTTCTCATTGATGATTCAAGAAATGGGATTGCTAAAGAAATTTAGGGATATGAATTTATCAATCACAATAAGTCATGATAGGATGAAATTGAACTCAATTCAGATTACTAGTGACTTAAAAGACAAATCCAAGAGGCTCAAAAAAGTGATGAATTCCTTCAAAAGAAAAAGAAGTTGATAGACATTATGAGGTTGCATGGAGTTTCAATCCAACATTGTATCTGATAAGGATCCTAGGTTTACCTTTAAATTTTGGGAAAGCTTACATCAAGCTCTAGGAACTAAATTTGATCTTAGTTCAACTTATCATATCCAAATAGATGGATAGTCAAAAAGAATCATTCAATCTTTGGAGGATTTATTGAGAGTTTGTGTACTACAAGATTTTGGCAATTGTAATCGATACAATAACAATTTTCATTCTAGCATAGGTATAACACCTTTGAGGCACTATATGGAAGAAAATGTATAACACATCTGTGTAGGCACTATATGGATATTTTGATATTGATTGGGGTGGTTCCTTAGAAGATATGAAGAGTACTTCAGGATATTGCAAAACTTAAAATCATTTGTTTACCAAGCCACTAGCAGTCAGCAAGTTTGAATTCACAAGAAAGAAGATTGGAGTTTACAGTTCCAAAATCAAGGAGGAGTGTTGGGAATTTGCTTTTGAAACTGGACATTGATTTGTTTTCGTTTCTGAATATGTCTTTAATTAGAATATTTGCTCTTAATTGTTAGAATATTCACTCTTAATTATCTCATAGACGTTAAGATTTTAATTTGTAGGAGTTATTTCAGTCAGATATTTTCCTTTTCTGCAAACATTATAATGTAAGCTATTGATGGCTAAAAAAAAAAGCAATAATAATATTTTCTCTTCATACATATCTCCTCCTATTCTCAAAACACAACAATTGGTATCATCCAAACATGGTTTAGCAAACTACAGGGAAAATTAAGATGATTAGGAAAATATTGATAACAACTCAAAGCAAAAAAAAAGAACGTGATCGTGTATTCTTGAAAGTCACACAAACCATAGGAATTGGTAGAGTAATGAAATCAAAGAAACTTACTTCATGATTCATTAATCCTTATCAAATTCTCAAAAAAAATAGGTTATGTGGCTTATCAAATTTCTTTATCTCCTTTTCTTTCTAATCTTCACAAGTCTTTCATCCGTCTCCATTAACAAAACACATTTTTGACCCTTATCATATAATAATGTCTGATTCAATATAATTAAAAGATAATCTTACATTTGAAAGAATATTTATACATATTATAGACAACAAGGACAAACAATTGAGTAGAAGACCAATTTTACTAGTGAAAATGTCTTTTGGAATGAAGTTTCTGATGGTACATGGAAACTAAAAGAAAATATTAAAAAAAAGTTATCCTCATCTATTTTAATAACAAATTTAGGTGATGAAATTTTTGTAACTAGGGTAGAAATATATTAGTTAGAAATTTACAATGCAATATTTTCTCGGATACAATATATTAAAATTATATTATTTATTATTTCCTTATATTTATGAATGTTTTAAAAAAAAAAAAATAAATAAATATAAAATATATATATATATATATATATATATATATATATATATATAAATATTATAGTATGAAAGTTTTAATCCATTTATATTTTCTAAATTTTTAAAAATTATTATATGATTTTTAACAAGACAATAAAAGTTAAGATATGATTTTATACCTATTAGAAATAAGTTTCAGACATACTTCCTCAACCTCTCAAAAAAAAATTAATAAACAAAATAAGAAAAAGAAAAGCATATTAAACTGGTCTAAAGATATAATCACGAGTATAACCAATACTAGCTAAAGCATTCTTCAATGACAAATCAGATCCATGATAGCAAAATTATAAAACTATTAAATCACGGGCTTAGTTGGAACTTTTGTTCTCCCTCTAATTTCTAATTTTCTATTTCCCTATCTCTTTTAAAATCTTATCTCTTCGTTAGTTATATTATCATTTGTTACCTTTAATTTGTAATATAAACAATGTTTAATTTATTTAATTTTTGTTTTATGGTTTATCTTTAATTAAAATTGTGTAAGTTTTTATCGTACAAACATAGAATAGCATAAAAGTTATAACATATAAATGAACAAAATACGTATAATAAAAGAAATAATCAATTTAGTCTTTTTAATTCAATCTGAGTACATCAAAATATAAGAATAAGAAAGATTATAACCTAGAACAAAAGAAGTGATTTGATTCATCATGTTGTTGGTTCTGTTATTCCTTGAATCAATGGTCTATGTAAAGAACAAATGTTCGTACCCAACCTGAGAGGAGATAGTCCGCGGTGGTATTGACGATAACCGAGTTGAAGATGTTAAACCGAATGGGGTATTAACGACAATCGAGTTGAAGACGTTGAACCGAATGGAGGTCCACCTGTAGAAGACTCTCTAATGCTCAAGTCAGTAAGAGTGCAAAAGGTGTATAAGAGTATATGAGTAAGAGAATAGTAAGATAGATGATAGATGATACTACCTGTAGACCTAGGTCATATTTATAAGAACTTGTCATTTAAAGCGGTATATTTACTAATAATGATTTTGTATGTTTAGAATCACGAATTACTATTCTGTAGCCGATTGAGGTCAATTAGAATCAATTAGAGTAAATCATAATCAACTAGAATAAAGACTATTAGCTGGTAATTAATAGCAAGTTAAGCCCTAATGGATTCAGTTGAATTTGGCCTTATTACCGGGTAGGTACATAAGCCCCCGAGTTTGTGATTCTAACAGGTGGACCGTAAGGATGACCGATATGTCTTTGGCCTCCCATTGGGATGCAACTAAGCGAGTTAGTCTCATCTCAGTTTGTCATTCCGTTTGGATAAGGCATTTTTTTTTTAACTTTCAAGACTTTCCATGTTGTACGCCTTTTGGAGTTTTTAAGTCTTTGCAGAACCATGGACTCAAGACTCTAGTTTGAGAATGGGCGAACATTTGTTCGTCTTCCGAGTTAAGTCTTTGCTTGATCTTTATACTCGATTTTGAGTGGACGAATGTTTGTCCGTCTTCCGAGTTAAGCATTTGCTTAATCTTTATACACGATTTGGAGTGGGCGAACATTTGCCCCTATCCTGAGTTAAGCGACGGCCGGCTAGGCGTTTGCCTGACTTTTGAGTTTAACTTATGTGTTTGCTTAGTTTGTATTGGTAATCGGTTATGGTCGGTTAGGCGTTTGCCCGACTTTCGAGTTTAACTTAAGCGTTTTTGCTTAGTTGATGTGGTAATCGGTTATAGTCGGTTAGGTATTTGCTCGACTTTCGAGTTTAACTTAAGCGTTTGCTTAAAAATAAATATGATATTATCAATAATTTAATGTCACAAGAACATATATTTATTTTTTGGATGTCAAATTTCAAGGAAGAAATTAAGTTATAATTGCATAATATTAAAATATAATATCAAATAAAATTACATAAATGTTGAGAGGAAAAATACTCAAAAAAAATGATCAAATGTATATCCTATAAACAATTTAATTCCATAATTTACATTTTTTTATGAAATTGCATAAAAGATAAAAAAATATATAATTAACATTGTGATGAAAGGAAAAATATCTTAAAGATCTACACTCGACCTGAAATAAATAGAACAATTGAGAAAAATAATAAAAAGCTATAGTAAAAGAATGGTTCTTTAAACGAAATAAAAAAATAAAATAAAATAATAAAAATAAGGTTTTTGAAGTTGCTCCTATTATTGTTGTTCGAAAGATAGATAATAATAATTTTAAACTTGTTGCTTTTTGAGATAATTCTTTATATACTGTAGGTATGCAGAGTTTACTTTCAAAGATGTGGGTGGTTTGGAGGAGAAAGCTTCTAACTCAGACTCTGAGGGTCATAATGATCTGGTCCAATCACTTCGCGGGCCTAATAGATCACCTAAAAATGCTTCTATAACAGTTGAAAAAATAATAACTGAAATAGGGTTCTGCTATGATTTGGAATTTCAGGACTTTCACTTTAATCCTTCTAGTTTACACTTAACTACTACTGGTTTATGCCATGTGGGGCTGCAGGACGCTAGAGGGGTGTAGATTACTAAGACCCTTCTTTCTAAATTTGAGAAGGGGTGTAAGTTGATTTTCTAGATACTGGATCGATCGAGTAGAACAGGAGTTTTCTAGTGATCCGGATGAGTTTGAAGGATGTGTTTAAATTTTTACAAAACTTTGGAGACTGGATAATGATACTTTTAAGGCTACTAAAAAACCTATTAATGTGGGTAAAAAAAATAAATGATAAAAAGGTTTGCGTATTTCAATTTTAATTTTCTTCCTTTTATTTTATTATTTTGTTTTTTTAACATAAAGATAAACATATTCTAACTCTTCCTTTTATTTTTTTGTTTTTTAACATAAAGATAAACATCTTCCAACTCTTGTATCTTCTAACTCTTCCTTTTATTTTTATTTTTTTTTAACATAAAGATAAACATCTTTTAAATGATTTTCCTTAATTTTGTTCATTAATTTTTTTATATTACTCTTATGAGTTAGTTTAATAGTTTACTTTATTTTTTCTTTTTACGAATTTAGACTAATCTGTAGTCTTGTTTCTTTTAAAATAAATTTCATATATATATATATATATATATATATATATATATATATATATATATATATATATATCAAACTTAATCTAGAAAAAGTAACCACTGAGTACAGCAATATCTTATTAAAATCAAAATAAGTTTAAATAATACTCAATCTTTAACCTAACTTACCCTAAAGTAGCATCAATATTGGATAAGTTCACGTTCATCAATATTGGATAAGTTCACGTTCCAATCGTGTATATTGAGAATCATGATATTATGAATTATTTGATCCTTTCATATGAATGTTGATTTGACACGTCTCCAAGGAGAAAACAACGTATTTATGAATGTTCATTAAGTAATAACTACCAACTGCTAGGGAGGAGGACATACACCAGCACCTCTTACGTGAGAAATTCGAAGCCTTCCAAAAACGCGAAATAAGTGATTTTGGATTTCGATACACTTCTTCATACCTACATCACACATGACACACGTTTAGCTCTGGATAAGTTGATTTCTCATTGTTTTTCATTTTAGCTTTCATAGTTATAGGTGTGTAGGAACACGAAGAAGAAATTAGAGTGTTGGATAACTTTTTTAGAAATATTTATAATAAAAATTAAGAACAATAAAACCAGTCTTTTAATAAATTAACATTAGTTTATTAAAGGCCAAAAATTGCTTTTTGAATAAATTAGTATAAAAGAGTTTTTATAAATTAACATTAATGTAATATGAAAATAGTTATAGATACACTAATTTTAGTACATGAAAAATACTTTTTTATTTTTGCTAATTCTTGAGACCAAATAGAAGGATTTATAAATGTATTTTCATTTTTAACCATTTTTAAATACGAAAGATATAACTATTTTTGTTCTTGTTTAATCAACTAGATTTTTTTATATTAAATAGATTTTTTTCTACTTTTGTTGTTATTCCTCTAAATTATGGTTTCTTAAATCTATTTTCAATTTTATGATGATTTAAATTTTTAAATAAATTAAAAGAATTTAAAATTATTATCATTTTAATAAATTATAATTTGAATTTAACAACTGGGGTTTTATGTGAAGCTTGCAATTTTTTGTACCAATCTGACTCGGTGCGTGTTTTATCCGATGGGTTGATAAATGTGAATAGTACATTTTCTTTACACACACTTTTTTTTATTAGTTATCATTTTAAAAATTACAACAAATATATATTAAGTTAATAATACATTTTATATAGTATATTCTGTTGTTTTATAGTGTTTTAGTTTTTTTTTTTTTTTTTTTTTTTTTTTTTTTTTTTTTTTTTTTTGTGAATGCTTCTTTTCTTAGTTAAAATACTATAAATCTGTTGGTGTAATTTAAGATAAATTTTAATTTTATTTTATTTTCGTATTCTGGCTAATAAAATAAGCAAATATAGACAAACCTCGCTAAAATCCACTAATAAAAATA
>Ga0209700_108351_pt1 | contig 13364 bp, 5 predicted proteins | sample SiratroredBW_FD_187528 | JGI IMG/M metagenome (GOLD analysis project Ga0209700, IMG submission 187528) | Root nodule microbial communities of legume samples collected from California, USA - Siratro red BW (SPAdes) (version 2) | ecosystem: Host-associated > Plants > Roots > Nodule | place: USA... | reverse complement strand
CCAATACATCTTCTAGAGTTAAATATCCTTTGAATTCTGTTTTGTCTTATGATAAATTATCATCATCTTATAAACCTTTTGTTATGTCTATTTCTTCACATGTTGAGCCAAACACTTATTCTGAAGATGTGAAATATGACTATTGGAGGAAGGCTATATGGTGTGAGATATCTGCTTTGGAGTCAAATCAAACATGGGAGACTATTCTTCTTCCCAAGAATAAAACTGTCATAGGTTGCAAATGGGTATTCAAAATAAAGTATAATGTTGATGGGACTGTTGAAAGATATAAAGCAAGATTAGTGGCAAAGGAATACACACAAACAGAGGGCATTGACTACCTTGAAACCTTTTCTCCAGTAGCAAAGATGACCACTATAAGGTTGCTTCTTTCTCTAGCCTCTATATATAATTGGGAGTTAAAACAGTTAGACATAAATAATGCCTTCTTACATGGAGAGTTGAAAGAAGATGTATACATGGTTGCTCTTCCTGGATTGGCTTCTATTCAACCAGGACAAGTTTGTAAATTAAAAAAGGCTTTATATGGCCTTAAGCAAGCTAGCAGGGAGTGGTTTGCTAAATTGTCATCCTTTTTTATTTCTGTGGGATATACTCAGTCTATGAATGATTATTCCCTATTTATTAATTCTTCTAAAGGATCTTTTACAGCATTATTGGTGTATGTAGATGATATAATTTTGGCAGGAAATGATAAAGAAGAGATTGATCGAGTCAAAGAAGCTTTAAATAAGACATTCAAGATCAAGGATCTTGGTGATTTAAGATACTTTCTTGGTTTTGAAGTAGCAATAAGTAAGAAAGGGATAATGATGAATCAAAGGAAATATACATTGGAGTTGTTAACAGATGCAGGTCTTTTAGTCTGCAAACCTGCAGTCACTCCTATGGATTACTGATGTTCATGCCAATAGAAGGTTGATTGGAAGACTTATGTATCTCACTAATACCCGACCTGACATCACATTTTCTGTTCAACAACTTTCTCAGTTTCTTGATAAGCCTACAATTGCTCACTATAATTCAGCAATTAAAATTCTAAAATATATTAAAGGAGCTCCAAGTCTTGGCCTATTTTTCTCATCGAGCAATTCTGCCCATCTCAAAGCTTTTTGTGTAGTGATTGGGGTATCTGTAGTGGTTCAAGACAATCAGTGACTGGTTTTAGTGTGTATCTTGGAAATTTCCTTATATCTTGGAAATCAAAAAAACAAGGAATAATATCAAAAAGTTCCTGTGAAGCTGAATACAGGGCAATGGCCACTGTTAATTGTGAAATTCAATGGCTAGTCTATCTTCTTCAAGATTTGAAAGTTCCTTTTGAGCAACCATCTCTTTTATATTGTGACAATGACTCAACAAGATATATTGTAGCAAATCCAGTGTTTCATGAGCACACCAAACATATAGAAATAGACTGTCACATTGTTAGAGAAAAGTTGAAAAAGTGTCTCATTCATTTGCTTCCCATTTCCACCACAGAGCAACTAGCAGACATGTATACTAAAGCCAAGTTGGGTCTCATCAATATTTGCTCCTCAACTTGCGGGGGGTTTCAGAGGACATGGATAGAAGGCTTCTAGAAGGAAACTAATTATTTGATTTTGTCTTTATGGTAGAATCAAATTATCATCAATTCTATTTATTTGTTTTTATGACATTATCAGATTGTAATAATTTTATTTTGTTTTCTTTATTTAGCTATACCTAGAATGGGTACAGTACTTGTATATATTCATTCTCATATCTTTTGTTCATCTTTGTTCTTCTCTTTATTTTCATAATATTATTTTCATTCTCATGTCCTTTGTTCATCTTTGTTCTTCTCTTTATTTTCATAATAAAAGGCAAACTTCTTCAAGATCATCTCTATGTCTATACAACTCGTATCCTTCCCAACTCCCGCATCCATCTACTTCTTGTCGCCGCCTATGTCTCAAACCTTGCGCCGCCTTCCGTTAAGCATGACCAACTGCCAAAAATAACACTTCCGAACACCAAACACGATCCGTTTATAATGGTGATAGTGAAAATGCCAAAATCCGAAAATTATGTTCATATAGAATGTGATATAAAGGACACCGTGGGGAATCTGAAGAATGTGATATAAAGGACACCGTGGGGAATCTGAAGGATAAAATTGCGGCGCACGAGGACATGCAAGGTGTGCATCTAGATCGAATCGTATTGCAGTCACATTCAATGCGTCACGAATTGAAAGACCACTTGACCCTGAAAGATTTTGGCGTTGTAGAAAATCCTGAAATTGAAATTGATGTGTTCTTGAAACCATCCCCTCCGGTGGCCGGTGGCCGGTAGCCAGGGGTGGCTCAAGGCCCAAGCAGGTAAAGCAACCGCTTTAGGCCTCAAGGTTTCAAAGGCCTTAAAAAAATCTAATATGCTTTAGGCCTCAAAAAAATTTAATACTCACATATTACTACAAAATAAAAAATATTTAATTTTAAAATTATACTAACAAAAATTGAATTAAAAATTTAAATATTTTAACTGACTTTAAGTTTACATTGGTGCTATAAATATTATTTAATGACTTCAAATTTATATTGGTACTATAAATACTATTTAATAATATTCCTCAAACTTTCTTATAATAAATTAATAATATTTAAAAAAAAATTAAACAGTGAAGAAATCTTTCTCAAAACTTTCTAATTTATCTCTTCCCTGATATCATATCTTTATATGTGGACTCTTCCACTTCTCTCATTCTTTCTTCATTTATCTCCTTTTTCTTCCTCTGTCTCTTTATTCCTTCCATAATATTATTTCAACTTCTTTTCAATTTAAAATTTCTTTCATTTCATATTTTATTATTCTATATGTGTATTTATGTGCGTGTTTACTTGGAGACTTTGAGCATTAGATTGATTGAAGAAGAGTTGGTATTCACTTTGGCTCCCATCAATATTAGATAAAAATAATATGAGTTTTTTTATTATTATTTTTTAATTAATCTTAAAATAATTTGTGCAGATTCAAGGAAGATAATTTAGAAGTTACAAATTATATTTAAAGACATACCAAAGAGAATCGAAAGATAATATCATAATAGGAGACTTAAGACTCTATGATCAAGTTTATTGTCTTGACAATCAAGTTTTATCTTTCTAACTTAGACTTATTTTATATACTTATAAGTTACAGGTGAGTCTTCTTTAAATGAAAAATATTTGAAACATGATAATTTATTGGATCTTGATGGCTTAGATTTATTTTCAAAATTAAATATCTTAAAAGAGATTATAGGATTAGAAAATAATAAACCAATTGACATTCTTAATTATATAAAAAGAATAAATTCTTTTCTGAATGTATATATAGAATAATTTTAACAATTCCACTATGAGTTGCTTTAACTGAAAGTAGTTTTTCAAAACTTAAACTAATAAAATCTTATTTCAGATCAACAATATCTAGCTTTATTGTCTATTAAAAAATATTTTTTAAATAAAATTAATTATGATAATTTAATAGATAATTTTACATCACAAAAAACTTGAAAAATAAATTTTAAATAAAAATATCATAATTTTAATTATTTTATTAATTTAAAAAAGTTCTTATTGTTTTATTGGCTTTAGGCCCTAAAGTCTTGAGCTGTGTCACTGTAGCGACAAGCTGAAAGTGAAGGTGTTGCCCATGTTAACAAAGAAGAGGATCCCTGTAGAAGTATTGTATATAGACAGAGTTTCAGTGTTGAAACCGAAACTCAAAAAGTTGCAGCGAGTGCTAGGGTTCCGTCTTCCGAACAGTAACGGTTATTTTTTCATTCACAAACAGCAAGATATGTATGAAGATCGATCATTTCGTTGGCACGGAGTAAGTAATGGTGATACCTTTGAAACTTTTGATGGATTCATTATAACAAAGTCCTTAAACTTTTGATGGATTTATTATAACAAAGTCCTTATCTTAATTCCTTCTGTTCAATCCTTCTATAATTATGAGTAAATACAAGCACGGCGAATTTCATCCTATGCATCAAATTGTATAGTTACTCTTCTTCCAAATAAGCCTAAGCCTAAGCCTGTGAGAGAGGGTTTTTTTTTTCTATTCTATGATGGTTATTATGTTTATAGACATTCTTTTATTTTTGTATCCTTATAAGTTGAATTTTTTTTTTTACATCTACATAAAAACCAGTTTAAGATCGACATTAAGTAACTATATATAAGGGATAATAATAACATTGAGTGTTCTATTTAGAATAAGATAAAACATTAAATGATAGTGAATGAAAGAAAAAAAATAGTATTATAGGTCAATAATATATGAAAAAGAAAATATTACTTTTTTATTTTAGTTTCATTTTAAGTATCATTTAAGATTTTTTTATAAAAAATAATAATTTTTTAAATTTAATAATTTTTTTATTTTATTGTTTTCGTTTCTATATTAAAATATTTAAAGTAATTAAACTTAGGTAAAGGATTAAAATAATAAAAATAAAAAAGTAATTATGGTATTAAACTTTGTACCATTCTTTTATTATTATTATTATTACTAAAAAAATGTATAGTTGGACAGGTTAAGTAAAGTCCTAATTTACTAACAAAAAAAAATATATTTTTACTTTAATGATAAAAAATAAAATTAATAGAAGCGGTACAAAACAAAAACGTTGTATCTCTTATACTTTTTTCTTCTCTTTGCTTCTCCTTTTGTTGTTTTTCTTTTCTTTTCGATTTACTATTTTCACTTTAAAGTTTTTATTTTTCTTTTCCGCGTCTGCAGGATGTCCTCGGTATAAAAACGAGGATACACACATGGTAATTAGATCTAGTAAGTTTAAACAAGGCTATGACTAAACACGAGCCCAATAAACCTTCCATCTTTGAATCTTATTATCCCGAAATAAAGGGAACAACGGTCCCTACAAAAACAAGGAACCAAAAAGCAAAAACAATGAACCAAGAGCCATTACCAAATCAGTTCAGATTAACAACAGCTTAACAGAAAACTAGAATCTATTTGGTATACATCTGTAAAGAATAATCACTTAATATTTAAATATGAGAATTCAGTTATTACAAAGGTGATAAAATTACAAAAAAGAGGAGAAATATCGAGAAAAGGATAACTTAAATTTGAGTTAGTCTAAAACGATCAAAAAATATCAGTAACTAGAACAGTTCTGTTCCATTTTTTTATTTTTTTTTTTAAGAGAGAATGGTGTGAAGTGCCTAAGCTTCCTTTAATTTTCATTGGCTATTTTAATATTATGGATTAAAATTACTTTTACAATTACATTTGTAATAAAATTACTAGTCACATCTTCATTAATATAAAAAAAGAAAAAAACTCCTTCTATATAAGTTTTAGAGGATATTTTACGTCAGTTCGGAAACCGACGTAGACGCAACAATAGATAAATCATTGATATTATCAATCGTGAGAGTGCTCAAAAGGAGATAAAAAAAAATCCTGAGTTCTTTGATAAATCTCTATCACGATCAAGGAGTGAAATTTAAGTCTAACTCAACCTTACAAAACTAACTTATAAGGCGAGATTTGCACCTATTTATAAATTATTAAAAGGCCTCATCTCTAGTCGATGTGGGATCTCTAACACACACCGAGACTATTCAACTCGTGCGTTGGACTATATTATTTAAGGGTAGTCCGATAGCGGCCCGATAGCGGCCCGATAGCGGGTGGCTCAACAACCGTGTTAGGATAGACTCTGATACCATATCAAGAAGTTGAATTTAAGTCTAACTCAACCTTACAAAACCAGTTTGTAAGGTGAGTTTTACACCTATTTATAAACTATTAAAATGTCTCATCTCTAGTCAATGTGAGATCTCCAACAATCACACCACCAGAACTTTTTTACAAGTATAAATATGTGAAATATAAAAAATATATCAAAAATACTAAAAATATAGTAAACGATCAAATTTAGGAAAAAAAATGAATTTCGAATCCTTTCTGGGTATTGCGCACAAACTTTGTTACTATTTCAAGCAACTTTTTTTTTAACGTCTCAATCCGAGTTTACTATCAAAAGTTACAGTCATTTGAAGTTTTTTCGCCCAAAAATTTGACAACTCAAGATATATGATAAATCTATACAATGAAAAAAACTATACTATCAAATGTACATTAAATCAAGTTGCAGCTAAAAAATTTAGATCAAAAATAAATTTCAAAATATTTTTAATAAATTTTACAAAAATATTAACTTCTTCACATAAATTTACTGATATAATATATTTTCACATAATTTAAAAAATGTCATCGTACTTTTATTTACTTAAGTTACTATTTTCGTATTATAATAGTATGTATTCACATAATTTAAAAAATATCATCGTATTTTTATTTACTTTAGTTACTATTATCATATTATAATTGTATGTGTTTATTCTACTATTACTTAAAAAAATAATAAGATGAATATAAAAATTAACAAGATGATCTTCATAACATTATGAGATTATTACTAAAGAACCTGAAGTGTACAACGTATTGTTTTATGTTTTATGATATTGTATTCGAGTGTTCCTATTTCTGTTATAAGGAACAGGTTTTTCTATGTAGGAACGGCGGTGTACGAGTAGGGAGTTTTTATCATTGTATTTGTTTAGCGCTAGATCTTTTGTATTAGAATTGAAATACTTAAATAAACATTTCTAATTAATTTAATATTTTATTATTGATAAAAAATAAAATTTAAAAACTGAAAATTATGAATAGAAATGAAAGAAAGATAAAATAGTAAAACTTATCAGATAATATTAGTTACCTTTACAAAATTTATGTGTTATTTCAATAGTTGAAAACGAAAATAATGTTAGTAAAAAAACTTTCAACGTTAGTTATTACACAAAATGCGAAGAAAAACATTCAATAAGATAAGGACCAAACTCACCTCATAAAAAATCCTTATCAAGAAAAATAATATTTTAATGTAAATTCCAAAAATAGGAATTCTTTAAATTTGGAAACATTTGTTTGTATGGGAAAAATTCTTCCATTCAAGAAATTCATACTTTTGGATTATATAAAAATTATTTTTATTAATTATAATTTTTTTTAAGAAAAAAAAAGATTAAATTAGGAAACAATGATGATTATTTAAAGAACCGTTGTATGTGGGCTTTTTTTCTTAAATTGCTTGTTTATTTTGATATATCTTAAAGGTGCAAGTATTTAATATCAACCTGACATTCATAAGCACAACTATTAATGAATTATCACATTACAACACAATTTTGAATGTTTATATATAATATACTTAAATGCAAAATCAAATTATAAAAAAAGTGTTATTAAAATATGTAAATTACTAAATATTTAAATAAATTGTTCAATAAAAATTAAATGATTTAAAAAGACATATTATTATAAAAATTATATTATTTAGTCATTTACTCTGGAAGTGTTATAAATATTAAATATATAGTTCTGACTTAAACTATTAAGTCTAATTCTTTGAAAAATTACATATTATAAGTTGATGGATGTCTATATGCAAGAAATTCAATTTATTTATGTATTGGTGGATAATTAGCACATTATTCGATCTTAAATCCTATTGATACTATCTTGCATATAATGATCATCATCCACTGGATCATATAATAGTCACACTTATAATCTTTAATTAGTTTATTATACTACAACTCAAAATAATCATGATTAGATTAATTAATGCCAATATCAAAGATGAATAAATATTGCAATTTAAATGTCATGAAGTATTTCTACTGGAGCTTCTATGATTTTGTATTTGGTTTACCACTCAATATGTTATATTAAAAGCACATACTAATAAAATAATTAGAATATATCATATTTATGCAAGGTCCATGTAATAAACATTAAATGAAATTAACTTACCATTATACTATTTGTTTAAAGTAAGGGTCTTCTCAAGTAATCAGCAAAACTATGGAGTAATGCGATCTTGTAATGATACAATTAGTAGTTGTTAATGGTGTCTAAATTGAAAAATAGTTACTATAAAAATATTTAAATAATTTACTATAATTTCTTTTTTAGAAAAGATCAAATTACTCATGTATGTATGTAGTGAAGTAAATATGTTTTTTTTATCTTTGACTAAGTTCTTGATGATGTATGATTGTGTTTCCGTTTTTATGTTACACATGGAGTAAATGATTTCAAGGTCCAAAAATTCATATATATAATGTTTTTCGTCATTCAAATATATACCTAAATTATAATAAATTATTAATAACATATATATATATATATATATATATATATATATATATATATAAAAGTAATGAAAAAAATGTTTAGTTCTTTATTGACCAATACAATCTCCAACACATTAGATATGTATATGTATAAAGGTAGGCTGCCTACCAAAAATAGTAGTGTATCATGATACTAAAGATCAGCAGGTTTATCTAATATTTGTGTTACATATAAGCATATACACATTAGTTAGGATATCAAATATTTGTATGTAAAAGCATGATTGTGACTTAGCTCACTTCGTCTCTATTATGAGAGAATTGATATTATGTACAACAATCTCTTCCTCAATCAAAATTGTACTCATAATCTTGTCTCTAATTGAATCAAACGACTATCTACCACTAAACTAAAAGTTACTTAAGAGAGTAACAACTTAAGCACCATGGTTCAATTATGATTTGACTCACCAATCTTAACCTCACAATAATTGAGGTCACCTCGAACACTTATATGTCATGATAACAATCTCCAATGTCAACACAAAAAACTACATCGTACTATAATGAACTTTTTTTATCATGACATTCATGGAATGAGAGGAGGGGTGCACGATGTGCAATATGGTGGGTAATATATTCATCATAATGAATTCTTAATAAAATATGTAATTTTACCAAAAATACAACACAAATGACAAATAGTCAATGCTAATTATAGTGATCAGCATCTATCTTGGATCAGTAAAAAAACAATAATTCTTCATGACTAAATGTTATATCCTTTGCATCAATTACCTATAATAGGAATACAAGATGGTTCATGCACTTAATAAATTCTTAAAATATCAATAATATCCTTGTTATTTTATATATTAAATAATTTTTTTCTTCTCACATTTACATAAACATCTCCCTCATATTTTGTTTTTTTAATAATAATAAAAATAATGTTAGATGTTGTTAAAATATTTATAATTTAATATGATTAATTTTAAAAATTCAGTTTAACACATTATTTTCAAATATTTAGTTTTTTATAATTAATATAGATATTCTTTAATATTTATTAGATATTTTTTATTATTTATCAAGAAAGTTTGTTAATATTTATCAAAAAAATAGAGAAGTTAACAGTTTTTTATTTAGTTGTACTTATTTGTATATGTGTCTCGGTATAAGAAAAAAATATTTAATAAATAAATTTTAAAATAAAAATAATGAGAAAATTGTTGACATATTGAATATTTATTAAGTGGAGAATACAATATATATCATATAAGACGTTATTAACATCAACTAAACCTATATTATAATGAAAATTATTTATTAAACATTAATTAATTATGAAAATATACGCCGGTTTGACCGATTCAGCAGTTATAAAATTTAATTATTTGATAATAGATATTGCAGAGCCAACATTAAATAAAATATATTTTTAATATTGATTTAATTTATGTTGATTTGACTTTAATGTTAAAAAAAATCATAAAATGTGGAAAAAAACAGCTTGTAAAGTGGTAGTTATATTAGTACGTAAATTGTATATTACCCAAAGTGAAAAGCAAAACTTGAATTTCCTTCCAAATCCATTGAATTTACTCTCCATCCCAAAAATAATTTATGTCTCAAAGTTATTTTACCAAAGGTAAAAAAAACTTAAACATTTGAAGAGAAGTACTGTTTATTTTGACACGTGTTCAATTTTTTCATATAGAAAAATTCGTATTGATAAAAACTTCAATAACTATATTATAAAGTCTTATTTAAATAACAGTATCTTTGGGATACATTTTCAATATAGGAAATGAAATTATTTAGGAAAAAGGAAGTAATTAATTATAACTTGTCCCTCCCATTTTATTTATTTATTTATTTTATTTTATTTGAGAAGTTTTAGAAGTTTTCAGAAACCAAAGAACAAGAACGATGGTTTCTCAAACGAAATTAAATTTATGGGAAATGGCAACAAGACCATGATGCCGATTTTGAAACGTTTGTTAGATACAGTTACAAATGAACCGTTCACTTTCCTATCGAGTGGAGGGAGTTTCTCAATTTGCACCCCTTCACTCACTTCTCAACAATAGCCATTATAAATGGATTACGACGGATCGCCGTTGCCGCCAAGGTTGAGGTTGAGAAGAGAATGGAAAGAGAAGAAGACGTTGGATGAGTCAGTGGCGCCGCCAGAGCAGACGCAACCTACGACGGTGGACTCGCCGACGGAGTGGTTGACAATCGTGCTGGAAGTGAAAGTGCCTGGGAGCAAAGAACTTGTTCCAATAGAAATGGACGTCAACGACACCGTTCTGAAGCTGAAGGAGAAGGTTCTTGAACAGAAAGATATGTGCGCCGTGGGAGTGGAGAGAGTAGTGTTGCAATGGCATGCAGAGCACGTGGAATTGCTGGACGGACAGTTGTTGAAGGATTTCGTGGACATCGATCCACGTGAGATCGACGTGTACATAAAACCTCCGCCGCGACCGCCGCGGACGGTGTGGTTGAAGTTTTCGGTGGTGCCGGGGATCTCGAAAGAGAGGGTAGAGATGGAGGTGAGGGCTGAGGACAGCGTGGTGGTGTTGAGGGAGTTGATGGAGGAGGCGCACCGGATGGTTAGGTTTCGTCTTCCCACTCGCGGTCGTTATGTTTTCATTCACAATGGGAAGAAGATGGACGAAAAAATGTCGTTTCGATGGCACCGTGTTCTGAACGGTGATACCATTCGCATCCTCGAATCGTACTTGGTGCAAGATTAGAACGACGTCGCTAAAGGTCTAGTTCAAGATGACAAAGTTTGTTCCCAACTCATTTGGCGGGAATGTTAGTGTATGTTGCATAGAAATTTAGACTTGTTTGAGTAATGAACTTTGAAATTTGATATATGCACCAACCTTTTCTGTCATTCTATACACTGTGAAGTGATCCTATTCTCACCTAGCTATATTTCTCAACATTTTTCAGAGTACACATACACCTTCATCTTGTATACACCTATTCAACACTTATTTTTTTCTTTATGTCTCTATTACATCATATATCCTATAAATCTATATAAACCAATAATTTTGTTTCTCTCTAATCTAAGGTGTTGATCAACATTTTGAGTGTGAATCAATCATTTTCCTATAAGTTATTGGTTTTCAACATGAAGAACTAATGTTGTGTTCGGGTGTAGCATGCTGTGGAAGACAGTTGGAAGCTTCCAGATGAACTACACTATTTCAGTGTGTGAATATAAAACGCTATTATCTTATTAACACTATTTGAAAATTGCTATTAGACATTCTTTAAGGAACTAAATATTAGACATCTTATTAAGAACATCTTACTAATTTTCAAATATTTCACGCATTTAATTTTACTTAGAAAACTAGCTGAGAAATATTTCTAATGTTTGAAAGACAAAAAAACATAAGATTAATTATAAAATTATAAAAAAAATATAGTATTTTCATAATATACTTTAAACTAAAAATTCTGATATTTTTAGGCCGCTCTCTGGTTAATGTTTACATACAAAATCTCACGATGCTCCATAAAATACAAATTAAAAAAAAACATAATTTACTCAAATATTCTTCTCTGTGAACTTATGTCAAACACATGTATTTACCACTTATTTCGCCTTCTTTTAACTCCATATATATATATATATATATATATATATATATATATATATATATATATATATATATATATATATATATTTCCATCGCTGTTCATTAATGACAAAATACTGAACAGGTAATCATACCTTTTTATCTCAACATAAAAATAATAACATGAGAAATGGACGTATCAAAGTCTGATTTTTATTAACAGGAATTAGATTACGTTATATTTCATCTCCTATTAAGCCCGTCTTCATTGAGTTGAGAAACTGTAAGGACATTGGGCCTGGCCCATTTTTCTTGCTTTTCCTTTCTTTCTTTTCTTCTTTACATGTATTCTTGTCTTAATTCTTCTTCTTTCCTTTCTTTCTTTTCTTCTTTAAATGTATTCTTGTCTTTTCGCGCAACTTCCAAACCTTTCGGCTCCATCATTTTCTATGAATTTCTCACGTCACATATTCTATCATAATAGCATTCGTTTGGTTTTTGGTTGATTTGATGTATGATTGGGTTATATCATTCTAGATATCCAATATTTTGGTAAGATTTCACTTCATTATAGTCAATTACTTAAATTTCAAACAATTATTAAGTTATTAAGTCAGAATTTATTTCAAACTACAATTGATTGGTTTTATGTATGATTGTTATGGATGTTGAATTTATGATTTGTGTATTGAAAAAGAATTACTGGATGTTGATGACTACTTTAAGATTTGAACTTAAAAGTGAAATGGAATGGTTATGAGTATTTTTGACTTTTTTTTTTTTTTGAGTAATGTGTTCCTTCATTAAGCATAAAATTATGTTTTGAACTTGACAAAAGGGTTATTTTGGCTGTAATTTATTTTTTGGTGAGCATATTCTTTATATAAAAATTATCGATTTTTAGATTTTTCGTTTAAACTTTGAATTATTATTCAAAGGATGCTTAAGTGATAGTTTTTTTAGCTAAGCTTGAGCTAGAAAGGTAATGGCTATTCTCTTCTCTTTGAAGACTTTCAGTTTAAGTAATGACTATCATAGTTTTTAGGATTTTAGGTGAGTATTTTATCTTTGTTTTTTTACAACCATGTATTACTTAAACGATAACATATAACAACTTAAAAGTGAGTGAGGAGTGTTATATTTGATTTTATCACTCAAAATGTTATCAAAACGTTTAATCAATATAAATCGGTACTCAAGTAACACTTTATAAGTTGAAAGAAAATATTCTAATATTCCATCTATATATTTTTTAGTTTATTATATTAAAATAGTTTCATTCAAACAACACTTCTAAAACTCAGAGTCATTGTTAATTCAATATAACAATATGATATTATATTGTATTGATTTAATTAATGGTATATTGTATACAGTTATGATGTCATTTTATTTAATAATATAATTATAAATATTGTATATTATGACACTGTGGTGAAAATAAGAGATTGAAAAATAGTTATATATATATATATATATATATATATATATATATATATATATATATATATATATATATATATATATATATATATATTTATATATATAT
>Ga0209700_108350_pt1 | contig 13365 bp, 4 predicted proteins | sample SiratroredBW_FD_187528 | JGI IMG/M metagenome (GOLD analysis project Ga0209700, IMG submission 187528) | Root nodule microbial communities of legume samples collected from California, USA - Siratro red BW (SPAdes) (version 2) | ecosystem: Host-associated > Plants > Roots > Nodule | place: USA... | reverse complement strand
AAGTGGTTCGCTGTGTGTAATTTTGGAACACACAGACTTGTCTGAGGGGTGAAAGCACTAAGTGGTTCGCTTAGTTCAGATAAGTGGTTCGTTTAGTTCAGATAAGTAGTTTGTTCAATAATTTCGAAAAAAATGTACCACATAATAAAACTACGAACAGAAAACCCATCACGAAGTGATCTTTCTGTTATAAGGATGTCATTGGCGTACGTAATGGAAGAAAACATGGAAACCAGAAACCCTAAACACAGCAACAAACCAATATTCTGCATACATGCATAACACACCAAGCATAAAGGATGCACATAAACGTAATTTACAACGACGCACAGATCCAAACCAACAACCGAAAACCACACCAATATTCTGGGTTTCTTGAACATAAAAAAGACAACACATTGAGAGAACCACCAGTAACCATAAAAAGCACACGACGAAACGATTATTAAACATGAACGAAGCACTCATACAAAAACCACCAACAATGTTTCATACCAACAACGGATGAGAGAACATACACAGTTTAGGGTACACAGCACGGTAGGAAACACCACAATGACGGTGGTCTTGCGGCCGGAAAAACGAAGGCGGATCTGTGGGCAGAAGGAACGGGAATCTTGTTGTTTCGTCTGTTCTCTCTCCTTCAGGGGATGCGGCGTTAATGAATGCAATGAGAGAATGAGATCTGCTTTTCCCTCTCAAATTGTCCTGCATTTTCAGATGGGAAATGACAAAAGCAACCCTTTGCAAAAAGACAAACATGAACCACGTAAGCAGAAAAACATCTGTGTTTCTCTTTCTTTGCCACGCAGGACGACACTGCCACGTCGGAGTGTCAAATGGAGGTAAGAGAAAAAGGAGTGTCAAACTATCATTTTCCTTTTTGAGAAGGTACGTCTTGGTACTTGTTATATCTATACATTACTTTTGAGAAGGTCTCTCCCACTACTATTGTTATGTTCTTAAATTTTTTTGAGAAACAGAATATTTGTCTTATTCTTTTAATGTATCTTCTTTGTAGTGGTTTTGATCAATTTTACTTTGCATGCAACAAAACATTATACATCGTGAATATAAAATGTTAGCTAGTAATTATCAAAAAAATACAACACCAATGAGTGATTAAATTCCTGATAAATATTTTTCATGATTTTAACGTTTCAATACCATAGGCTTGCTTTACTTATTTAAGGATACCAATGCCCCAGCTTCTGAAGATATATCATAGTGTTTGTTTTTTAGTGTTCAAGTTATTCCTTTTGTAATAAAAGAAAAAATATATTCTCTCTGTATCTTTATATTTTGCTGCATTGTTTTAGAGTGTATTTCATTTCGTCAATTTTGGTAATAAAAGAAGTTTAACCATTGAGGAATACTGTTGTTACAGGTCTTCAAGTACAAAAAACACTATAGAGTTTGTGACAAGTATGTTGATCGCTTTAATCATCAATTTTCTTTGAACTAGTACACTATATTTGGATGTTTTAGACAATCATTAGTTTTTATTTATGGTTACTTTCTTTGTCACTGGGCAAAGGAAGTGATGGAGGAGCTCCTAGGTGCCTTAGCTTCTTGTGCAAGCCTCAATGGAAGTTGAGCATGATGAAACCTTGAAGCACCGAATAGAAGAAGTGGATGAAACTCCTCATGATGCGGAAGCCATAGAAATGCAAGGAAAGAAGCGTGCAAGGAGGTTGATGGTGAAGTAGATGGTGAAAGCCTTGAAGGAGGTTGGGCCAACCTTCAAGAGAGAGAGCTTCTAGCTTCTAGGAGAAGAAACTCAATGTGAAACTTGAGGCAATATGTTGAAAATTTGGCAGCATTTCATTACACAAATCAAGTCTACATTAGAGGTTCCTAAACCTTTTATTTATAGAAGAAAGGATGAGCTACTTAGCTTCCCATGCAAGCTATCTAGGTAGGGTATGGGAGAAGCTAGGTCTAGAAATCCTAGCTTATAAGACAAGCTTCTAACCCTAGCTTATAAGACAAGCTTCTAACCCTAGCTTATAAGACAAGCTTCTAACACTAGCTTATAAGACAAACTTCTAACCTTAGCTTCTATGACAAGCTTCCCAAACCTAGCTTGCACTCCAAGGCTCTCACAAGGTGATGACAAGTAACACAAGAAGAGAGCTCCTTGGACTCCTTGATCAAGCCCAACATTATTTATGGACCTCAAGGCCCAAACTTACACTACATGGCCCAAAAATACAAAGCCCAAATTTATTCTACTTGGCCCAAATACAAGGTCCAAATTATTCTAAACTATTCTAAACAATTTATACAAATTAGAGGACTTCTCCTTAATACTCTATTTTCTCTAAAGGGATTTCTTCATGTTTGTATTTGGGCCCGAGCAGCTGATTAAAAGCCCAAATAGGATGAGATGGGCCCAATCTTCTAGAAAGCTCTTAATTCTCCCTCTGGCTCTTTGTCCTCTTTATTCTTTGATTAATGTCGCTGGGGCGTATTCCATCAAGAAGGACATATTTAATGTCACAACTCTGCAGCTGTGCCAATGCATTCTTAACCATTTAGACACAAATTAGTTGTTAGGGGTTGCAATGCAACCATCTAGCTAGAGTAGAGATAATGTTTGGTTTTTCGTCTTTGACATATCATAAGCTGCAACATATTGCTACACATCCTTTTTCATACTCTCCTAGAACACCATCCTAGATTTTCATTTGATATTTATAAGACTTTTGGATAAGTTATTTTTATCTATTTTCGAGTTTAAAATTATTGCATTAAACATTATATATCGTCTATACAATATATTTGAAGTCATTTTTCATTGTCTCAAAATTACAGTTCACAATTCAAAAATAAGCTTGTAACATACATTTTGAATCTCGATTTGGTAACTTGGATATAAATGATCATTTATCAATGATGGTGGATAGCTGAGTTGTAATTCCTTACGATGTCCTTCCCTTATAAGGAATGACAATTTCCCATCAGCTGGCATTAAAACTTTTCTCTGAATCAATTATCATTATCATCTAATTAACGGTGTAATTGATTGAAGAAATGCTGGATAACAGGTTGTTGCATCATTTCTTAGACTCTTAAATAATCTTTTTAGACTTTGGCTTTGGGTGTAACTGAACTTAAAAGCCATGGCTATAGGGTAAGGTTTATCTCTCACTTGTATATATTATTTTGTTCATATCATTAGCATGATACATACTATATAGTATAGATGCTAGAATTTAAATTGATTGGATGATGTACCTGGAGCCATGTAACCATAGGATCCAGCAACTGAGGTCCAAGTTCAAGTGTCTGAGCTTAGAAGCTTTGTTGTGCCAAAAGTGAACCAATAAAAGTAGAAGCATTTTGGGTGAAAAATCTGAACTAACACTGGTTCTATAAATCAAATTTTTTTTATATTTAATAGTGAATTTATGCTCCTAATTTTTATTATTTTATTAATTAAAGTTATGGAACCCTAAGTCTCATATTGCTAAAGATATAACTGAATCCTCTACATTCACAAGTGATAGATCTAAATTGCTATCATTATATTTCCCTCATTTGCTCTCCCTGACCCCTTTACCTTTTTAATTATTTTTTGCATTTTCTAACATTTTTCGTTTTTACTTATAATTTTCCTGTAGATGGTGTACCAAAAGGCGGACTACAAATCCAAGATGTACTTTTAAGGATTGCAATCCTGCTCTTAATAAGGGACAAGGTAAGTTTTGACCGAACTTTCGGTATTTGAACTTTCATTATTACTAGTGTTATCCCATTCCCCCGGTCTTTCTGGATTATGTAGGTTGGTAAGAGTTTTTAGAAAGGCATTCTCGGTAAAAGAAATATTTGCAGTTTAGGGATAATTAACCACTCAATTGGATTGCAAGCATCAAAGAATTGTGTATGGGTAACCACATAATTAGCAGTTTGAGTAGTTAGTTGTTCCATACCAAATATATTTTAACAAGATCTTTTTGTTGTTTATATTTTTGTATCTTATTTTATATCCTTTTGGTCCCACTGTCCTTATAAAGCCCAATATTATTTTATTATTTATTATAATAATTCATGACAACATCGAATTTAGGATAAGAACCATTGAACTGGATGATTAATGGATTAAGTTACAAATCTTAGATACTGCTGGTCACGAGCGGTTTCAAACTATTACCATAGGTATGGATTTTGTCTTGTGTAACCTTGTTGTGAATTCATAATTGACAGTTGTCTTCTTGGTAGGTAATTATATAATATGTTTACATGCATTCCTATGCAAGTTGGTTGAAGTATATATATTAATTACTTATACTTTTATACTTTACTTTTCTGATATTTGTTAAGACAATAGGCACATTTCTTGAACGAGAATATAAAGTAAAAAATATTAGGTCTGAGACCTGTTGGAGGATTAAGCAACCGTTGCGGATATCCTTAGGTCTCTAAACTTCATATTCCTTTGCTTGCTGTTGTGACCTATTGTTGTGACCTATTACAATATTTAATTGTCGATGTGTTACTTTCAAGAATTTTTGTATTGTATACTTACTTGAAAAGTAAATATTATAATTTGTTTTTTTGTGTGTTATAATGTTATGACACTTATTATTAATGTACATATATAATTAGGAAGTCTTTTTAGTGTTTTTCTTTTTGTAATGGAAAGAGTTCTGTATAGTTATATCAGTTTTATATCCCTTCTTCTGGATGTAAAGGAATTTTATTAGGTAGTATAGTTATATCAGTTTTATATATATATATATATATATATATTTGTCACAAAGGAGGATCTAAAATTTGGATGGCATCTTTAGGGAGATTTTGGTAGGCTTGACTTGGTTGAAAGTTTAAATGGTGACGTTACTACGTTGGAAATTGTCGGTAGATGGGGAGGGGTGCAGGGAGCAGTGTAGCAAGAAGAAGTGTTATCGACGACTCTGCAGTTCACCGCATGGCATGTGTTATATTGACTAAAGAGGCTCTCACCCATGCATGCCCTGTGAATTTTGTTCTGCATATTTTTAGTTTTATATTGTTTATATGTAAAATAATAAAAATCATTTATATATATTTTGGGGTTTTAATTTAGTTTGGTGAGGTACAATAATGATGTGTGCCAAGACCTTCCTACCTTACACACCTATCCAAACAAGATTACCAAATCCTATCCTTTAGCATTGTACTTTAGCATTGTACTATTACCAAATTGCTTGAATCTTTGGCTGCAATGGAATAAAGAAAGAGAAAAGAAATAAATTTTTGTTTATAATTATTTTATCTTATCCTTTTCACATAGACGCTGTTATTTTCTTTTATTATTTCTTGTAAACGTATGATCATTATTCTATAGTGCAGACTTTGAAATTCTTTATGCAGGTGGACAATCTCAAAAGGAACTAGAAATACAAAACAAGGAGAGAGAGAGAGAGCTGGGAAACTCGAGTACTTGGGTTAGAGAAAAAAGTTCACGACTTGAACTCAAAATTAGAAGCTGTGAGTTTTAAGTTTACCTGCATTTCTGTTTTTATTACATCTCATTTTTTTTTTGTCCTTGAAACTAGTTCTTAATCACTATTTACTATTGATTTTTGTGTAAATGCTTTAGTATTTTTATTATCAACGTGTCTAGTAGTAACATTGATCTGTTCTAGGAGTACTTTGTGCATCTTGTCATGTTCAATTCTCACAATGAGAAGGGCATGTTAATCCCCATTTTCTACATATCCACCTTTTGTTTTTCTCATGTTGTTCTCTTTTTTTCTCCTTCACCTGTGTTGTAAATATGACTGTATTCTTCTAGCTTTGAACAACATGCTCAAAAGATACTTTTCTGCTTTGTTTTTTATAGTTGAATGATACATTGTGTTATATGACAGATTATGGATATTCACCAAAATCGAAATTGGATGTATAATAGATTAATGTCTAATAAAAGGAATATAATGAGCAAGAATTTTTAGTGTCTTAAAATTAGAAGAATTATTATATTTCGTTATGATGTTAAATGATTTTGTCATAATTTTATTAAAAAAAGTGTTTTTAAAAAAATAAAGAATAATAGTATTTATATATTATGATATTTTAACTTTAAAATAATGTGAAAATTTATACACTTCAATTTAATTCATATACAAGATACTTTTTCTATACATAGATATACACCAAGAGAAAGAATGATGAGGACTAAACAGGGTTTTGATAGCAACAATCTTGTTTTATTATGTGAAGTTATTTCATAATGTATGGGTCAACCAATTACATTTTTTCTTTCAGAAATAACCTTTTTTATTTTATAGATTATGTAAAAAATAATTGATTATTTGATCATCTAGAAGAAAAGAAAGATAATATAGTTAGATGCCCAGAATGTTAAATGATATAACCTGGCATTTGGGAATGGGCCTCTACAAGACATATTGGGGGTCCACCCTAATTCTTTTGTCCTCCACGACATGTTAAATGATATAACCTTGAATTTACCCATTTAGTATTGGAATGGAATATAACCCGTTAGATGTACGGGATCATGAGCTGATTTGTACTTATAGGAACTACAATTGCTAAAGCTTTAGTAGTATGTAAACAATATAGTTTCTAAATACCTAAGGTTAGCTGCATGGAATATACTTTCCTTGGATACCATGTCTCCCAAAAATAGATAATTTAAGTACATAGATAATGTATTTTAATTTAATATAACAATTTAGATTAACTAAATAATAAATTGCAGAAAAATAAATAAATGAGTTTATTCCAATTAATTATCAAGATGAATAAAACTACATTAACTTTTGTTAATAATTGTAGTAGGTTATAGTGGAGACTGATATATGTATGTTATATTGCAGAAGAGGAAGAAGTACGTGGTCCAATGAGAAAAAGAAAAAGTTACATTACCAAAAAAAATAAACAAATTAAATTGTTGTTGTTTCAAAGTTGAAATTTCTTATTAATATGGTGTTGTCATGGGATGTAATAGTGTATCATTTTCTATTTTGACTTGAAAACTTTTTCTTTGTATGGTGCTTCTTAATATTGTGTTGGCATGGGATGCAATAGTATATCATTTTGATATAATGACTCATTTTTCCACATGGTTATATTTGAAACCCAAATATTTTTTATTTCTCGTATCAAATTAAAAAATAATTTTAATTTTCTATTCTAAATTATTTTAACAAGAACAAAATATGATATCACAAATCCAATAATTTAAAAGTATAATATTATCATTATTTAGAAACCAATTTAGAGACCATTTTTTTGTATTTATATATTTGGTCACTAAATTGGTTACAATGAAATTGGTCACTAAATTGATTTTAATGAAATTGGTCACTAAATTGGTTTCAATAAAATTGGTCACTAAATTGGTTTCAATAAAATTGGTCACTAAATTGATTTAAATGAAATTGGTTTCAAAATTAGTATCCAAATTGGTATCTAAAATTAGTCACCAAGATTTTAGCCACTTATTACTATTAGTTTCTAAATTAGCCTTTAAATACATTAGTGACCAATTTTATCATTTTAGAAACCAATAAATTAGTTTCTAAAAGCAATTTTTCTTGTAATGTTGGCTCGTCATCTTCATACTGTAATTTTTTTCCATTTGGGTTTGAGATTGATCATAGTACCTAGTTAAAATTTAAAGCTTGTGATTTTTTTTTTTCAATTCCGAGAATGATTCCGTGATTTTTTTTTTTTTCAATTCGGAGAATGATTTCATTGAATACTTTGAACAATTCTCATCCATTTTTTATTTCCAGGTATAGTTTATTTTAAATATTTTTATTTTCAAATTGCGATGCTTAATTTTTGCTTGTAGTGCTTTGTAATGTATATATTCACAAATCATTCTTCTTTTTCTCTCAAAACAATTTTTTATTTTTTGAAATTACAAAACTAATTTTTTTTTTCATTTTTATTATCTTATAATATTAATTTTTTTCTCCTAATGTTTAAAATAGACAATTTTTTTATTCAAATATATAAAATATATTGTACTAAAGTCCCGTGTAAGGGTGGTAATTTCAGTTCAAAATGTATACACTAAAATTGTATTATCCTAACACGATATCAGTATATTGTGTTTTGAATTGAAGTCATATTATTCTATTTTAGCAAGTGTTCCGGAAGATATTATCAAGCATGAACATTTACAGTATTCTACAACATTTACATTATTTTATTTCGTTATATTCTTGTTTTTATGATAACTAGATAAATTCTTCTATTTTTCTTCTAATTTTTATGTTAAAAACTCCGTAATTTTTGTCTAATTTTCATTTTACAAACATTATTTTTTTTTTTTTTACTTTCAATCAATTAAACTCTAAATTTAACGTATTCATTTAGTTTACCATCAAAAAATAAAAAGTATGTTGAATTGGAGAATGAACAGCCAATTTAATCCTTAACGTTGTAATAGTATTAAATTTACTAAAAAATAATATTGTTATTTTGAAGTATTTATATACATTGTTTTGGTAGAGAACTCAAATTCAAATATGGATATAAGAAACAGCAGTTCAAATTATTATTAATTTTGTAGAGGAGTTACGACTTGACTGTCTAAATTATAGAGATGTACACAATTTTTATAGAGTCAAAATTCATTATCATTACTTGTAGAAGTTTAGTTCACTTTAAGAAAAATATATACTATTCACAAATATTTAGAGTGTTATTCGTCTTGTAAAATTTCAAAGTTTCAAGATCTAAGCTTATACTATATATCATTGAATACACGATGTTTTAGATATTAATAGATATTAAGTTATTGGAATTAAAAAACATTCATACTATAGATAAAGAAACTCGTAAGATAATATAAGAAGAAAATTAAAGTTTGTTGTGTGATCTTCATTTCAACGGTCACTTTTGTTACACAGTTGTGATGTGTGTAGGATTTTGAAACTTTATTCTTATACGCATAATAGGTCTAAATGTGTAAAGTTAATTAGTTTTACTTATTTAAGAAGAGAGGTTTCAAATAGAATTGTGTATAAGAGACTAATTATTAAAAATAGAGAATCATATTGAAAGAAAGAAGAAGAAAAACTATTATGATTTTTATATATGGAGAGTGCAAATTTTTAAAATGCAGCGGAGATTTTGTTCACCATTAGATTTGATTGATTTTGGGGATTTTTATATATGAGAGTGCAAATTTTTAAAATGCAGCGGAGATTTTGCTCACCTAGATTAATTGATTTTGGACAACAGGTTTAGAAGAAGTAATTGTTTGTTTTTGACAACTAGATAATTGATTATAGGTTTTGAGAGGAATAAATGTTATAATAATATTGTTAGTTAGTATGCTTAGGATGGTTGTATTCGTTCTTTAAGCATATTTGAAAACTATCTTGCATCCTTAATATGTCACTTTGATCTAAAAGTCTTCTATTTTTTGTACTCTTTGGTCTCTATTTTTTTTTTAGTAATTATATATTGCCAATCCTACGTGGCAGTACACCCAAATGACACCTTGACGTAGCGAGTTGTAGATAACGTGGCAGTGGACGTCCAGTGTGACAAGGATTGAAGATTAGGATTGGGACCATTCGCTTCTTTATTTTTTTTCGAGTGTCGCAGCAGTCTCACCGTTTTTCTCCCACTTCCATTTCGCCCAATCGTTCGTTTTGCAATCGAACCAGAACCCATCCATTTGGAATCTGCCGCACGTCTGTCCTCCGTCATCGTACGTTTGTTAGAGCACAAAGCATGGCACAATGTTGTCATTCACTATACCGGAGGTCACCGCCGCTGCCGTCATCGCTGTCGCAAGTCGCAGGTAGGTGTTTTCTGTTCTGAGCTTTTGATCTCTGTTGGTGCGGTTATGGTTGTCAATTTCTAGGTCTGTTTGTAATGTTTTGTTTCGGGTATACATTGGTGTGATGGGTGATTACTGTGTTAAGCTTAGTTACGCACAAAAATACACATGATGAAAGACTGCATGTTGAAAAGGTATCATGATTTGAGGTTTGGAGTGTATTATGGCACATAATTGGTGTGTGTGATGTGGGGTCAGAAACTGTAACACAATTACACACTTTTGTTGACATTGTTAAACATTTTTCAACGTTGAATGCTGGTAATGGCAGTTTTCAACATGTTTTCATTTTTAATATGACATAATGCGTAGGTACTGAATTCTTTTACTGAACAGGTTGATTCTAAACTACCTATGCCTGCTAGAAGGTCTAACGCAAGAAGATCCGATGTTGATAACAACGGATTAAAGGTTTTTTTTTTGCATTTAAAGTTTGTTAATAAAGAATTGGTTTTACTTTCTTGAATTAATTTTGTTTGACATGATATTGCAGATCAGAGTTTTTCATCGAGTTGACATTGATGTAATTGTTGAAGTGAACAAAAAGCTGCGTGATTTTCAAAGGGCAAAGTTGGAGAGAACTCCATTTAAATGGCTTGTTCGGATGACACAACCAATTAACACTTCTTGTCCTTTGTTAAGGGAGTTGGTCAGTCGTTGGTCTCCCAATTACCAAAGCTTTAGAATTAGAGAGTTTCTAATTCCTCTGTCTAGTCTAGATGTGTGTATGGGGTTAGGCCTAGGGATAACTGGTCAAGAGGTTAGTTTTAATGATAATAATTTAGGTTTGGTAACTAATTTGTGATGTGAACCCGGTTAGGAATAAACCCCAGAACCCACAACAAAGAGTAGTTGAATGCCCCAAGATCCCTAAGTATTCAGATTTAGGATGATCTACTCAGAACCCTTGTCTTGCGGAAAAGAAAACACAGCAAAGACCCTAAAGTATGGTAAACGCCACAAGGATGATCAGCCCTTGATAAGTTGCAAGTCCAAATGAAGAACTCAAGAGAGAAACTCTCACTTCTAAAATTTTCAGATTCAAATTCGTATTTCCCATTCAAAATTTTTGTTTACATGTGTTTTCTTACTTAAGTAGACCTTTGAGCTTCTAAAAAGCTAACCTAACTCTTTAACAGCCTAGAAGCCTCCAAATTTAATGCAACAGCAGCTTTTTGGCACACTTATAGATGACTAATTATTACATCAGATGGAAAAATGAAAAACACAATTTACTAAGCATATGACTACTCTAAGCCCTATGGAAAATTAATCAAAATACATCAAAATAAAAAATTTAAAATTCGTCCACAAAATAATGGGTGACTCTTCATATTTTAACCTAAGCCCAAAATAGCCCATTTACAATTAAATCTGGTGATGCATTTTCTATGGGCCCTTCTCTTCAAATGATTTGCTTTTAGCCCAAATCTCCTTCATTTAATTCCTTCATCAGCCCATATCAAATTAAGAATGTGATTAGACTTCAATTCAATCTTAGACTTTGTTTGCACAGTCCAAATGTCTTGAATCAGCCTAATCAATGCCTCTTTCAATTTTTGGGCCCTTGACCTAGTGATTGGTCCACTTGGAATTTGCAAAGCATCCTTTGAATTATTTATTTGTGCAGGTGCTTGAGGTTGATTAAACTTCAGCTCTTGGTTCTCATCAATTTGTTCAATGGTGAGGATATTACCGTCGTCAGTATGGTTGAAAAATTGAATGATAAAAAATTAAATTCCAAAAAAAATGTAGACGACTTTTGCAGGATTTACATATTGCTTGCTTTTGTCGTATTCTATTTCCCTAGAACTACTAGGAGTGTTTGTATATATCCATTTTATTCGTTAGATAGTTTGGAGGACCTTCATTTATATAATTGGGGTGGGGCGGTCTTATCAATGTTAAGTAGTAGTTTAGATAGATGTTCTTACAATTTCCATCACCAAAAGAATTTGCAGGGGATGTACTTCTGCAGTTGTGTGCCGGTGTTGTAGGTCAGTGTATTATCGTTGGAGTTTATATTTAGTTTAATACATTATTTTATTGATGTACCATTTTTGTATTGAACAGTTGTGGGTTGTTCAACATGTTGGCATGGGTACGCTCAGTTCATTTCCATGATTTGTAGACTGGCCTTCTTTGACAATGAGGTCTTCAAGAATTGAATCTGCATTCTTATATAACGAGGTTTGTATTTAGTTTTATTCTTATTTTTCAATTGAAATGGTTACCTGACTAAAATATCCCCAACATTATAGATTGTTTGGGAGTGGGGGTGACAGAAGAAGAGGGGGGTTTGCACATAGTACGAGAAGCACTTGAGTCCGTATGTGTTGAAAGCTTACCACAGAGTTAGGCTGAAAACATTACATGCTCACACGATTGGAAGGGGATGGTGGCACAACAATATGAATGTAGAGGAATAATTGATACCAATTATGCGCGCATTGCATCTGCTGAGGAAGAAATGCTTCTATTGAGAGAGCAGATGAAGAACTGTTGGAGGGAAGGATCCCATATGGGTGAGGCGGGAACCAGTATGGGTATGGGTGGACCGAATATGGGCGATGCTGTACATAGTATGGGTGAGGACGAACCTACAACGTATCATCATGAACCTAGTATATATGACGACCAACATACTATGTATCATGACGAACCTAATATGGTTGAGGAGGAGCCCAAGATGTGTGAGGACTTATTATTTTGGTCGCGTCAAGAGAGACATAGTATGAGTCACGACGACTGAACTACGGCTAAGTAGGGACATGCTATGGGTCTTGAGGATCTGAACATGGGTCAGTAGGGTCAAAATTTTTCGACTCCACAACCGGTCTTTGGTGGTACCTCGAATACAATGTTAATGATGGAGGAAATGTGGTTGATGTGGAAACATCTTCTCGGAATCCAGCAACGACACCCATCCTTTCGTATGTTCATTATACCATACGGTTTGTCGGTCTTGATTTTGGAAGGTTGTATAAGCTTGTCACTGCGAAACGGCGTAAGAATGAGTCTATCAAGTACTTTGATTGTTGTTTGGAAATATATTTGTCGAAGGCAAAGTTTATGAGTTTTATATTAATCATATGTTTATGTGAAGTTGTTATTGTTTACATAGGCTTGTAGTTGATTTTGGTAGACGAATGCTTACTAATGTGAACATTTCTTCACTTCAACCAAGGGCTCGAGTTGACAACATGGTAAATTTAGTGAATTTTCATTATTTTGTTATGCTTAGTTAGTTGTAAATAATGAATTGATCAAGTTTTGTAGGTTATGTGGTTTGCAACATGTGTCATGACCATTGACCAGTTGAACATCACTGGAAGTGTGAATAGACTTTTCGTTAGTCCTTGGTTAGTGGTTGATTTGGTTCTTTTTATGTTTTAAGTGTCAATAGAGCAATATTTTTGCAAGTAATATACTGTTAATGGTGTTTAGACCCACGTTATTAATGAGATGAATATGGAGAAGTCTAAATGTCGATAATGGAATCATCATGATTACAAACTATGTTTTGCTCATCATTCATTGGAGTTGAA
>Ga0209700_108349_pt1 | contig 13365 bp, 6 predicted proteins | sample SiratroredBW_FD_187528 | JGI IMG/M metagenome (GOLD analysis project Ga0209700, IMG submission 187528) | Root nodule microbial communities of legume samples collected from California, USA - Siratro red BW (SPAdes) (version 2) | ecosystem: Host-associated > Plants > Roots > Nodule | place: USA... | reverse complement strand
CCCCAAATCAAAATTCACTACGTATCGATTATATATATATATATTATATATTATAATTATAAATATTTTATATATAATTATAATAAAATTATTTATTATTTAACGTATTTTATTATTATATTATATAATTATTATAATATGTAATTAATTTATTTTTAAAATAAGAATAAGGTTAAAATTGTAGTTAACCTGCTTCTTAAGTGGCTTTCCCTTCTGATCTTCTTACCGAAGACAAGATAAAAAATATTCTTCTCCCACGGATCAGTCCGTGCAAATTAATAGAACCAAACCGAAATTCTCCTGTAAATCTGCATTGTATTTTTTATCCCGCAAATCCGTCTGAAATAAACGAAGCCTAAATGTTATCAGCAGAGGTCCTAATAATGGTGGCTTACACAATGTACTATTCAACAAGTATATTGAAGAAGTCTAAAAGCACTGATGTTTAGTATGCAGTCAACTTCTTCAATATATTTGTTAATATAAATATATCTCTATTGTTAATATAAATATTTTAATTCACTTTACATTTATATTGTATTTTTGTTTTAATAACTCAAAATTCAAGTATATTTTGTCAACTCTAATTTACGTAATAAATATAGTTTATTTTTATCAAAACCCCGGCGTTACACCACACTGAATACAGATAATAGTATATAAGAACATAAGATCAGTTTCATCGTGTTTTTTTATTAAAAAAAATGATTTCCTTAAAATAAAATAAACGAATTTATTGTCTTTTATATGTACTCGTCTAATCTCCTTCTTTTAAAATTAAACTATGCCTTTTTGAAAACAAATGTTAGACCATTTTGATTAAAGTCAATTTTCTAAAATAAGTAATATTTTTTTGAAAAAAAATCACTTTTTTAAAAGATTATTCTCTTGTCATATCAGTATCAGTAAGAAATTTTGACGTCTGCGCCCTCAAATTCATAATTCATTTGTCCAAGGGAAAAGTATTATTATTATTAAAAAATCACTCATTTATCCCTTAAAAAACTATTTATTTTTAAACAAATATTAAAAATACAGAAATCTGCTCATTTAAAAAAAAAAAATTCTTTTTAAGTATAAACACGACCAAACTCACAAGTGGTTTTCTTAAAATTGCTTCTTTTAAAGCTTAAACAAAGTGGTCCAAACTCTCTTAGCTTCTTCCACCCTTCTGTTTCGTGCAAGCATCGTCAGCATGTCCCTATAAAAAACATGTCCGGTCTGTACCATATTTCTTTCCGGACTATTTCATACAACTGAGAAAGGAATCAAGGATTTGTCATTGAATATTCAGTGCATATCAATTATGAGATGAAAATTAGTTAATAAAACACCAAGTTAGTACCATAAGAAATGAAATGTATGATAAAATTTTAGCTTTTGCAGTCTTTCATATTGGTATTTTTGGTGAGTTCAATGTTACATTATATGTTCACTCTCAATGGAGATTTAGAGTTTAGGGTTTATATTATATTCTTAGTAAAGGTTCACCCTCAATGGAGGTGAATATATTGCTCAAAGGAGTTTTTTTTTTTCTTTTTTATGCGAAAGTGTTTACATCTGCAGCATTTATCTTCTTGTGATACTAAGGCAAACCCATATACACTTTGTAAACTCTAATCCTAAACTTGAGTTAGTGAAACACTATATGCTTCATAAACATTAATTAAAAATCATATTTTTGTGTATAACATAAACTTATATCATCTCTATAATAAATATTCAACCTTCCAACTACAAGTAATACTATTAGGAACCAAGAATTGAAAAAGAAAAGAATTTCTTTTACAGAATAGGATGAAAAGAACAAGAAATAGGAGACAAATGTCTCCAATCACAAAGGATTTCTCCTTTCTCAACGATCAATGGTATATTTACCATAACAACAAATCTGCATCTCTCCTATCCTTCTTTCGTAGCCCCTCTAACCGACTAACTAATCCATTATTATTCTATCTTAGTAACCAATACAATAAAACCTAATAGACGTTACACATTTAACTTTCTTGATCCAACTGTTAAATACATAAATAGATTATTAAAACATAGTTAGCTTTATGAACCTAATACACATAACAGAATTCAACGTAATAACCCATATTTGCAGGACATACCACCCAAGCACTCCATATGACCTAATGAATAATTGAGCAATCCTCCTCTCTTGATCTAACTTTTAGAGATGAATTAGACTCAACTCATTCTCCATTTTAATATCAGACCCTACCCCAGTCTTGATAATGGATCACTCATAAATGCCTAGTTTTACCAGCTTTAACACTTTAGACATCCAATGTTAAGATTCTAAATCAGCTAAATACATGGCAAAGCCTAGGTAATCCTCCCTTCTTGATATACCCTTTTGGGTTGAGTTTGATCCAGTCAGTTCATTTTCCATTCTGATGTAGAATGGAGACAATTTGACCCCTTTATCTAACATCAACTAACACGTACTTTTTGTTGCACAACCATGTAGAAACTAACATCTCCCTATTCCTTGAATTGTGTTAGGTGTGTAATCCTTTTTATTTTCTTGTTAACCAATGGGCATTAGTTCGAGTTTGGTCTCTACTACAAGGTTTGTTATAGGAACTTCAGCTTAACAAGCTTCACAAATCTCTTCACGGATTGAACTTGGTAAAGTAGTGACTGAATCTGATTTCATAATCAGGCTAATAAATTGACTTTTATCAAACATGGCAGATACTTCTAAATAATCGATGTTGAACAATTTTATACAGAATGCGACAGGGATTTAAGGTTTATATTTGATTACCCATTGGAAAGAATGAACAGAAGAGAAAAACTGAGCCGAAAAAGGGAACCTTGATGCAGAGGAAGACTTGGTTCTGTCTCTGGAACTCAGCGAGAACGGCCACAAGGTCTGACTTGAGCAGGCGTGAGACGCTGGACCGGATGTAGCGGTCGAGGCGGACCGGGTCGGACCGGAGCCTCTTGAGCTCTTTGGGTCATACAGTACTTTTAGTTAAAATAATAAAAATAATAGCAACAAAAGATATTATTTTAATAAATATATAGTAATTCTTCTAAAATAGTCTTAAATTATTTTTCATATAAAATAATTTAATACTTGCATAATTGCATTTCATCTCAAATTTTTATTATATTATTTTATCTAAAATAATGAAGATATTACCATTGACCAACAGTAAGTTAAAAGAAACTATCGAGTGACCCTTTAATACATTAATATACAGTGAAACAATACAAATAAAAATATAATTTTTTGTGGGTGTGAGATATTGGTGATATGATGTGAATTATATATATATATATATATATATATATATATATATATATATATATTTATTTATTTATTTATTTATTGTTGTATGATATTTTAAAACTAATTAGTTCTTGTATATTATAATACGTTCTTTAGTAGACACGTGCATGTCGTGGTGTTTATTATAATATTACAAAAGTGAAACATGCAATCATTAATGGGTCTGGTTATTGCAGGAAGCAATTAATATTAAATAATTGATTATTTTTAAATAGTTCTTATATGATTAGAAATTAATATTGGTTTGTTTTGTGGTTAAATAAAAGTTATTTTAAAGTTTTTTTATATACTTTTTATAAGAAGTAATTTAAAAAACAAACAGAAAATTACCTTTTTATTATATTTTTTAAAAAATATGTTAAAAATTATAATAAGTAATAATTTTGTTGATTTTTGTTTCTAGAAAAAAAAGGTTTAATCCAATAGACCAATAAAGTTAAGATTTTAGTTGATGATTTCCTTTAATTCTTCCATTAAAGTTGACTGTATCATTATGATTATCTTTCATCGTGATTTGTAAGTCAGATTTCTCCACTATTTATTTAATATATCACCATATATTTTGCTCAGATTAACAAGAAAAACACATCTCAGATTAAGGTGGATTTCTTTATTAAATAGAATTTAATTATAGTATATTATCTTTGTTTTGCAATAGTAGACTTTATTATAGTTAAATTCGTATGTAATAGTGCCCAGATCTGCAATGAAAGTGAAACAACTACGAAGATTGCAGCTATGGCATTGAGTTTGCATCTTCTCTCTGGTGTTTTGCTGATTGTGATATCAGCACCAATGGGTATTGAAGGTGCAACTTCAATTTTTTCCACTGATGATTTTAGGAGTACATCTCTCAACAGGAGCAGTTTTCCAAAAGGTTTTATATTTGGGGCAGCATCATCTGCTTATCAGGTGCTCCCAAAACTGTGATAACTTTCTATATTTTGAGACATTTTTTTTATTTATTTATTTTTTTTATTTTTTATAAATATCTAGTGAGATATTCCAAAGAATTTTTATTTTTGCAATAATCTTTAAGTTTGAAAGATGATTAATTAGCATATAAACTAGTGTGAAGGTGCAGCAGATGTTGGTGGCAGAGGACCAAGCATATGGGATACATACACTCATAATTACCCAGGTTTTATTTTTTCTTTGCTTATAGTACAATCCATGTTCACCACAGAAATAATGTAAATTTTGTAGTGTGTTCAATTCTAGCTTGTGTATGGTAAGTTCTTAAGTTTATAATTCTGTAAAAATTGTAATATAGTTTTGATAGAATTTTCTTAGTTAATTTTGCCAAAATATTTATGTTCTTTATCTGCCAGATACATGTCTATAGTTACAAATTCTAGCATATTTTGTTTCAAATCATGACAGAGAAAATATTTGACAGAAGTAATGGAGATGTTAGCATTGATCAATACCATCGTTATAAGGTATGATAATAGGGACCTTTTAATACATTAATATGTAGTGAAGCAATAAAATAAAGCATAATTGAAATTGTTTTCATAACTAATAACACAGGAAGATGTTGAAATCATTAAGGAAATGAACATGGATGCTTACAGATTCTCAATCTCTTGGTCCAGAATACTTCCAAGTAAGAAACAGAGAACTATATAAGAGCTTCACTTTCTTATAATTTTGTATAAATTGATGGTTATTTTCTTTGGCTAATTTCAGAAGGAAAGCTTAGTAGAGGTGTGAACAAGGAAGGAATCAACTATTACAACAACCTCATCAATGAACTGTTAGCTAAAGGTTAATGTGTAGTTAAGTATATATATATATATATATATATTTTTTTTTTTAATTTCATTTTCTCTAATTTAGTTTTGAAATTGGAACAAGTAACTCAATTTGTGGACATCCATAATGCAGGTCTTAAACCCTTTGTGAGCATTTTTCATTGGGACCTTCCTCAAGCCCTTGAAGACGAATATCATGGTTTTTTAAGTCATAATATAGTGTAACTCACATTTCTTATATCTAATAATCAAAATATATTATTTGTGTGAACATACTTTAACTAATATGTACCTTTTTTTATCATTATCTAGGAATGATTTTCAAGATTATGCAGAACTTTGCTTTAAAGAATTTGGAGATAGAGTAAAACATTGGATCACATTAAATGAACCATGGACCTTTAGTAAATATGGGTATGCTGATGGAATTTCAGCACCTGGAAGATGTTCAACCTGGCAAAAATCATCTTGTACTGGTGGTGATTCAGCCATTGAACCCTACACAGTGACTCACAATCAATTACTTGCTCATGCAGCTGCTGTCAATGTCTACAAGACAAAATATCAGGTCTAATTACATATTTTGTATTCTTGAAATGCAATCAGAATAAGTGTATTGGTTTCCTTATTTAATCAAAGAGTCATAATAAACTAGTCCTAAAGTTAAATTTTCCTTCATGTATGTAGGTGTCTCAAAAGGGTATGATAGGGATATCACTGGCAAGTAATTGGATAGTACCACTCTATGATACAGAGTTGGATAAGTTTGCTGCACAAAGAGCCCTTGATTTTATGTTGGGATGGTATGAACCTAAATTCTTATGTGGAACTCAACTATAGTATGATAGTGATTCTAACTTTTGTCATTTTAAGTCAATATATTGTAGGAAAAAGATTCAAATCTTGTCTCACACAATGATGCCTCATGATATAATATGTTTTCCTCATAACAATTTAACTCTGGAATGTAATAGAATGTGTATGCACGTAGAGAAAATTACTTTCATTTTATGATTAGACATAGACATAAATAGTCTAATTAAAGGGACAAAATCTTGATATAGTGGTCAGATAAGAACACAAAACTTCTCATGAAGAACACCAAAAGTGCAGTCCAATCCATGACAGGTTATTCAGATGAAAAATCCTACAATAAATACTCATTATCAACTCAACTATTATACTCTGATTAAGCTAATAATGTCTATAACTAATTTATTTGTTATATACTTTGACATTCACATGTAAATAATCCAATATATTTGTCCAAACAACATACTCAAATATTGTATTGTAGGTTTATGGAGCCATTGACAATTGGAGAATACCCTGAGTCCATGCAATCTTTGGTAGGGAGTCGATTACCAAAGTTTTCTGCTGATGAGATCAAACTTGTAAGAGGGTCCTTTGATTTTATTGGATTAAACTACTATACTTCTTATTATGCTACTGATACACCTGAGTTAAGTGAAGCATGGCCTAGCTACCTCACAGATTCTCTTGTTATGCTTACAAGTAAGTGCTCTTTAATATCTATCTCAGTAGTGACTATAGACTTTAACGTATGAAAGAAGATAAATGACATCATAATACTATATGATACCATCCAAATTATCATTGTTATTCTAATCCATCATTTAATTAGTTATATATGAGTTTGTGGTCCAACACAAATTGCAGTTGAAGAATCAAAATCAAGTATTTATATTGTTAATTTTTGTTATTAGTAGAGCATGATGTAGCATATTGACAGGTGAGCGTAATGGAACACCAATTGGTCAAAAGGTAAGTTTGTAATTTTATTGAAACTGCAACTACATATCAATGCTTCATTTCAATTAGTTTTTCAATGAAGAAAAGGAAAGTTGTATACTGCAGACTACTTCAAAATGGATGTATGTTTGTCCGGAAGGAATTCATGAACTGTTGCTGTATGTCAAAACAAAGTATAACAACCCTGTGATCTACATCACTGAAAATGGTAATGTACCAGTTGAGTTTAATCATGCAATCTTCATTTATGAAAGGTTAATTCATTGCAGTAAGAGAGAGAATATATATCATGTGTTTTTCCTTCTCATACATGTTGAAGAAACAATTTATTCACGTATGTATAGGTATAGATGAACTCAATGATCCAACTCTATCACTTGAAGAAGCCTTAGCAGATTCTTCCAGAATTGATTACTTCTATGATCATCTCTATTATCTTCAAAGTGCAATCAAGTAAGCGCTTTACACCATGTTCAAAATGTATTTATTTTACATCATTAAATTAAAACTTTATTTTCTAGAGTGCCAACTTTCCTTAATGGTTTTACCTAAATTTTAAAATATTTAATAAGGCCAGAAAAAAGCTTCCTATTTATATGATAATGTATCATTGTTTTTTATTTTCATTTTATTAGGAATGGCGTGAATGTGAAAGGATATTTTGCTTGGTCTTTAACTGACAGCTTCGAATGGAATTTAGGCTACCTTTCAAGGTTTGGAACAATCTTTGTAGATTACCATAACCTCAAAAGATATCCAAAGTCATCTGCCATCTGGTTTAGAGATTTTCTACAAGGCAAAATAGATACACATGACAATTAATTGGTGCTAAGAAATTAAATTCAATATATAATTACAAATATATGTACTGATCAAATGATCATATTTTCAAGTATAATATGCCAATAATGTAAAAGTATTGTAAAGTTAAATGTAGTGTCTATTTTGAGTTGTAATCTCTATGGATTTGTGTGGAAGAAGATAGTTGTTTTAGAAAGAAACGGAGAGAGTCTCTGAATCTTGTTTTATGGTGGACACTCAAATTTTAACATCATGGGAACTTAATAAACATATATTAAGAAGAGATAATCAAATGACAAACTATAGTAATTATAAGTGGTTTGTTTTCAATCATATCTTTGTTTTTTTAACCTCAAATTTATTTCTTTTAAAATAAAGAATGTAGCCCCAGATCAAATCTCTTTTGTTGATTGATATGAGTAACAACTATTACATTCTGGATGGTTTTATCATTTGTCATTAGCCCTTCTATGTTCTTATAGTAGGACTACTGTTTGCTCTTTTTCCTAAATAGGCAGGAATCTTGTGTACTCTGAAAAATATGAAATGATAAAAATTGTTCTTCAAGCATCGTTATATGCGCACTAAGATTTTGTCCCTTCGAGAAAAACTATTCCAGAAGGAATTTAACATATTCTCAGAAAAACCATTTCAAAAGATGAGATTTATCAACATGAAATACACTTTTCAGAAGAACTTAGAGTTCATTCTGCAATAAAAATTATCATCATGGATGCATAGATATGCTTTTGGACTCGTCATCAAATTGTTGACTCATGATGTTTAAGGAAGATATATTATCGGTTATTTTGGATTTGAAAAGCAAACAATATAAGCTTTTTTGCATAGACTTTTCCAAAAATAATGTAAGATAAAAAAATACACAGAAAAAGAAAATGCAATAAGCATTTTCAAAAGTTAAAATTTGCTCTTAGTTAAAAATCAAATTTCAATAAGCTAATAAAAATCAAATTCAATAATGTAATAGAAAGCATAAAGGTGCTTATCAATCAATTACTTTGAAAATCATAAAAAAAACTAATTAATCATAGATGACATGACATATAAAACTTTTAACATTTAAAAATATGTAACGATTTTTATATAATACGAAATTACCATAAGAATATAGGGAGAGTTAATTAAGGGTGGTACCGGGTTCCACTCTTCAATTCATTTCATTGGACATATATGTTCAATCCTTATCACCTATAAATGCTTAAACTGAATGCTAACACCTAAAAAATATAGAAATTATCCCCTTTAGAATAGAAGTCTTCTTTTCCAAAGGATATATTAACATAATCACAAAATTCACTTTTCAGAATAGATATTTTACATTCTGATTGCACTATATTATAAACAATTTAACTAAAATAACTTTTGCATCCTTCCACCTTTATTTAAGGCAGTATTGACCACTAAAATTTCAAATCTTTTAATTTCACACTTGGTTCAATAGTTGTATAATTAGCCTTCGAAGATTGAAAACAAACTTTTCGTTAGCACCCTCTGTTTTATGTGATATCAGGCATAGCCATTAGTGCTCTGTTTCCTAAATAATTTAGTTTCTTAACATAACATTGTTTTTTTACTTTGAGTATATATATATATATATATATATATTTTTTTTTTAAAATTGGTTTTAACTATTAATGTTGATTCTTCTAAGTGTAAAATAATTTTAGATATCCCTAATACATTTTTTTAACTTTTAACAGTTGTTTTGTTTTTCATTATTTAGTGACATATCATTGTAATTACATGTAATAAAGAGGATTTAATGTATATCATTCCTCAACATCTCATATTATGTGACAGTACACGTTTTATCTTAACCAACACGTTATACTAGAATTGACAGAGGTAATTTTATATACTTTAACTAAAATTTTAATTTTATAAGATAATATATTTGAAGAAGAAATTTACTGAATACTCTCCAGTGGTGGGAAATTAAGAGGGTCCATCGATGGAAATGAGTGGTTTGAAGTGCATATTGGGTCAAGGAAAAGTCTAGAAATGAGCTTTAAATGAAGTTTGGTGAACATCTTTTTCCTTCATGACTAGTCAACAACAATAAATATTGATCATACATTCAAAATTTGAAACCTATTTAGACACTTAGTTTATCATAACCACTCATTCATTCACGGTAACTGAGTACAGCTTTTGAATCACAGAGCTGAGGAAAGACTCAACACTTATTGCTTGTTTACTAGCCTTCAAATGTTCACCTTAACTCAAGGCCATCATTCAAAAATTAGCTTATTACTATCATTTCCATTCCACTGCACCGAATCAAAGGCATAAGCTTCACTTCAAACTTCACTCCTTTTCCTATTCTTACCATGGCAGCAGCAATGGCTACTGGTGCTCTTGTTTCTGCTTTCGTGGAGAGGACTATTGACACTTTGGCTTCCCGTTTTGTGTACTTATTTCGTGGAAGAAAGCACAATAAGAAGCAACTCAGCCACTTGAAGATGAAGCTCCTAGCCATTGATGTTGTGGCTTCTGATGCAGAACAAAGGCAATTCACAGATCCACGTGTGAGAGCTTGGCTCCTTAGGGCCAAAGATGTTGTGTTTGATGCAGAAGATCTCTTGGATGAAATAGATTATGAACTCCTCAAAAGCCAAGTGGAAGCTGAGTCTCAGAGTGCTACTAATAAGGTGTGGAATTCCCTCAAATCTACTTTTGTCAGTTTCTTTGAAAATGAAATTGAATCCAGGATGGAACAAGTTATTGAGGACCTAGAAGATCTTGCAACCCAAAGCGATTTTCTAGGTTTGAAAACGGCTAATGGTGTTGGCGCTGGATCAGCATCAGGTAGTAAATTAACATATACATCTCTGCCAAATGAAACTGTTATATATGGCAGAGATGATGATAAAGAATTTGTCCTTAAGTGGCTCACATCTGACACTCACAACCAACTATCTATACTTTCTATTGTGGGGATGGGTGGGTTGGGTAAGACCTCACTCGCCCAACATGTATTCAATGACCCAAGAATTGAAGGTAATTTTGATATTAAAGCTTGGATCAGTGTTCCACAGGAATTTGATGTTCTCAATGTATCAAGAGCAATTCTTGACACAGTTACTGGTTCAACTGATCATAGTCTACTTCAGGAAGTGGTGCAGAGAAGACTGAAAGAAAAATTTATGGGGAAGAAATTTCTTCTTGTTTTGGATGACGTTTGGAACGAAAGACAATCTAAATGGGAAGATGTGCAGAAGCCCCTGGTTTTCGGAGGTCAAGGCAGTAGGATTCTTGTCACTACACGTAGTGAGAAGGTTGCTGTTACCATGCGATCAGAAAAGCTCCTCCTGCAGGTTTTAAGAAAAGATTATTGCCGGGACTTGTTCGCAAAACATGCATTCCAAAGTGCTAATCCTCAAACAGATCCAGACTTCTTGAAGATTGGTAAGAAGATAGTTGAAAAGTGTAATGGACTTCCTTTAGCCTTGAAAACAATGGGATGTTTATTACACAATAAATCATCGATTTGGGAATGGGAAAGCATTATGAAGAGTGAGATATGGGATTTTTCAGAAAATGAAAGTGATATTCTCCCTGCTTTAAGATTGAGTTATCAGCACCTTCCTTCTCATTTGAAGAAATGCTTTTCTTTTTGTGCCTTGTTTCCCAAAGGTTCTAAGTTTGACAAGGAGTGTTTAATTCAACTGTGGATGGCTGAAAATTTTCTAGAAAGCCCTCTACAGAAAAAGAGTCCTAAAGAAGCTGGTGAACAATATTTCAATGATCTGTTATCTTGGTCCTTCTTTCAAGAATCAGGGAACGAAGAGAAAAAGTTTTTTATCATGCATGACCTTCTGAATGATTTGGCAAAGTATGTTTGTGAGGACATCTGCATCAGGTTTGGAGTTGATGAACCAAAAGGTATACCCAAAACAACCCGTCATTTTTCATTTTCAGTCTCTGCTTCTCAATGTTATGATGGGTTTGGGAGTCTGAATGATACTAAAAGGTTGCATACATTATTTATACGTACAGAGTGGAAAATGGGTTTGTTTTGGTATTGGTCTTGGAATTTGTCGATAGAAGACTTTTTTTCCAAATTTAAGTTGATACGTGTCTTATCTTTGTCTCACTGTCATAATCTTACAGAAGTGCCTAATTCTGTAGGAAATCTTAAGCATCTCCGTTCATTAGATCTCTCTAATACTGACATAGAAAACCTACCTGACTCAATAAGTTTACTCTACAAGTTGCAAATACTGAAGTTGAACGATTGTCGAAGATTAAAGGAACTTCCCTCATATTTGCATAAACTCGACAATTTGTGTTGTCTTGAATTCATAAATACTAGAGTAAAAAATGTGCCCGCAGGTTGGGGAAAACTGAAGAATCTCCAAGTACGGATGAGTTCGTTTTACGTTGAGAAAAGTAAGAAATTCAGTATTCAGCAATTAGGAGAACTCAATATTCATGGAAGTCTCTCAATTGAGGAGCTGGACAATATTGAGAATCCCTCCTATGCATTAGAAGCAGATTTGAAGAACAAGCCACACCTTGTGGAGCTAGGGTTAAAATGGAATTTCATTGACAAATCCTCTGTTGATTCAGCAAAAGCTGGAGATGTAATTGAGAATCTTAGACCTTCAAAACAGTTGAAGAAGTTGTCAATATGGAACTATGTTGGTAAAAAATTTCCAAATTGGTTACTCAATAATTCAATATCCAATCTGGTGTCGATAGCGTTCTACAATTGTAAATATTGCCAACGTTTACCTCCGCTAGGTCTTTTATCACTTTTGAAGAACCTGGAGATTTCAGGGTTTGATGAGATACTGAGAATTGATGCTGATTTTCATGGGAACAACTCTTGTTCATTTAAATCCCTTGAAACATTGGAGTTCTCCCATATGAGTCAATGGGAAGAGTGGGAGTGCCAAGCTGAGACAGGTGCTTTTCCATGTCTACGAGAGCTTTCCATAAGAGATTGTCCGAAGCTGAAAGGACACCTACCAGAGTTTGTTGCTTTAAAGAAACTAGAAGTTTCACGCTGCCAACAACTAGAAGCTTTGATGGTCTGTGCTATAGAATTACGTCAACAAGAGCGTGGAAAGCTGCAGTTGGAGTCGGGAACAATGAAAAAGCTGAGAATGGTTGGGCACAACATATTCAACAATTCTCTTGAATGCTTGCAACTTTCTTCACCCATGAAGTCAACCATTGATGACTGTGTCTCTTTAAGGACCTTTCCACTAGATTTCTTCCCAACACTTAAGACCCTTAGTCTCAGTGGATTTGGAAACTTAGAGATGATTTCACAGTCTCTCATCCATAATCATCTGGAGGTTTTGACCATCAGCAAGTGCCCTAAATTAGAATCATTGCCTGAAAACATGCATGTGCTGCTTCCATCTCTGAGGACGTTATGCATAGTGTTAGTTATTTACGTGTCAATAAGGCCCCTGAAATATATGGCTGAACGGGTCTGTATTTGTTGCATTATTTACTCCTAGTTTAGTGCCACTTAGTATGCAGTTGCAGTTAGTTTGTTTTTTAGAGTCTGTAGGGCAGTCTGTAAGACTTATATATAAGTCATTCTTTGCATTGAATAATAATATATTCTCTTGTGAGTTTACATATATCTAAAGAAACAACAATTGGTATCAGAGCTCCATAAGGGGCCTGATCCAGAAAGTGAGTTACGTGTGCAGAGAGGAATTATCCAGATCTTGTGTGAAGAGCAAT
>Ga0209700_108348_pt1 | contig 13370 bp, 8 predicted proteins | sample SiratroredBW_FD_187528 | JGI IMG/M metagenome (GOLD analysis project Ga0209700, IMG submission 187528) | Root nodule microbial communities of legume samples collected from California, USA - Siratro red BW (SPAdes) (version 2) | ecosystem: Host-associated > Plants > Roots > Nodule | place: USA... | reverse complement strand
TTAGAAACAAAATAAAGTAATTTAAAAAAAAAAAACACCGTGACTAAATAAAACAAAAATAATAATAATTACAATAAATAAAATAATAATAGTAATATAATTCTATTTTTAATAAAACATATTTATGAATATAAAAAATTATATATGATTATTTAAAAAGAAAATAATAATATTATTAAAAATAAAAAATAATTAACTAATTATTATTATATATATTGTTAAAAATAGATTTTTGATTGATAAAAAAATAATAAGATAATATTGCATTTAATGTAATTTAAACATCACTTTTTTAAAAAATAAAATAAAAATAATAAGAAAAATAAGATAAGAATAATCTTCCATTAAATAAAAAGAAAGAGAGATGAGAAAGAAATAAGAGAGAAAGAAGATAGAGGAAAAAGAATAAAAACAAATAATATGCTAATATTTTATAATAAAATATTTTTTTTACATATAAAAGTGTCAACTAAATATATTAAACATAAAAGTGTCAAAATATCGATTAAAAATATTTTTAAACTTTATTTAAATCTCATTCTAAAATCTAACATATTTATTTTATGTTTAATTATTTAAGATGTCATTTATAAAAGAATAAGTAGCGAATAGAATAACTTTTTAAATATGGTACGTTATAATTATCGTTACTTCAATAAATGAAAATTCGTTGAGAAAAATGCATTTCATTGCACTGAGAAATTACAAAAGTTGCTTACTTTCTCAAAGAGAGTTTTATGTCTTACACACGATTTTTATGCTTTGATTGATGTACTTGAAAATAAAATAAAAGACAAGAAAGTTATACGTATTCTCTTGTTTAGTTACCTAGTTCATGAAAAGAATGAATTAAAAAAAAAAAAAGTGAGACTCTTATGTTTTGTTTTTCTTTCAAAATGAATAGTAAAAAATAGAGATAAATGTTTTTTTTTTTAAAGATCTAGTAACTAGAATGACCTTATTTTTGTATAATTTTTTTGTCAAGCATATTCATATTACTTTCTAGACATATTTATTTCTTTTATTGTTCTATCAGACAGCCTGCAAAAATCATTTATTTATTTCCCTCTACTTTCTACCTTCTCCCTTAAATTAAAACATACAATTAAAGGTCTTTAAATTTTACTAGATAGATGTCACAAATTTTACTAAATTTCTTATTTAGTTTTTTTCTATTTTCATTTTTTAAAATCAAACAAACGGGAAGTCAAAAGCTGAAAATAGTAGCTTATACTTTAACGTCATAAATCACACTCATAATCATGACCAAACATGTCAGTGGTCTTCAAAGACAGATCACCTTCACTGAAATGACCTTTGAATTACATTCTCAATCAATTCAAATTTTGATGTTTTGCTATCAAAATATTTATAATCAATGGTTTAAACAAGGCCTTCAACTAAAATGTGTATATACCCTTTTTAAATTACAAAATAAAGTCATTAGATATGCTTAATTTTATTCGTATGAAAATCAGTGAACATATGCGTTAAAGAATTATTCTTATTTTTGTCTTACAAGTAGCAATATTTTTATTGTGTATACAAGTTAACACGATTTTAATTTTTTTTTTAACACAACTCATCCAATTTTACTTTTTCTCATGATTTTATTATGGATGAATTCAAATATTTGTTAGCAAGACTTAAATCATTGTCTAAGAGCAAAATATTAGGAGGTAATACTTAGTGATATAATTCCTAAAGTACGTGATTAGAAATTTCAACTTCTTTAATGAATTTTATTTTATTTTTTAAATTATCAGTGTTGTTTTAGATTCAGACAATCTAATAAACTACAAATCTATCTTTTTAAAATAATTTCTAATACAGTTTAATATATTTTTTATTCAAAATTTTGTTTTTAATCTTTAAACAACCTTTTAGCACTTTTTTCTTATATTTTCTCTCTAGTTTAAATTCTTGTTATAAAAAAATATTAAGTGATAATGTAACTATCATCTTATAACAACTATGTAATTTTTAATAATTTATATTATTAATCTTTACATTTGTCCAAATAAATTGATGAAATGGATGAGAAATTAAAAATGTTATTTATAAAAAAAATACTATTACTGCATTAGATTTCTTGATTATTTAACAATTAATCGGATTAATAATGCAATTATTACGTTATCAAATTAAAGTTTTTAAAAGAAAAATTAAAAATAAGAGAAAATTATATGCACTATAAGCACTAAAGTTTTATTTAAAAAAAAGAAAAAAATGTAATTAACAGAATATGGAATAAGAAATAACATAAATTTTGTCAATATAAATTAAATAAAAACAAAACAGTGATAGTAACACCACTTGACAAAAATAGTTATAGAAATAAAATAAAATATAAAATTATTTACCATAAAAGCTTATATCTTTTTTTATATATATTAAAAGGAGAAAGATTGTAAATAAAGTTGTAATAATCATTTTAAAAGTGTTTGGTAGGTAAAAATGTTTATTATCACTAGTAAATAAGAATGGTTATTAATTAACAGTTCAACACTTACATATTTTTATAAACACCTGATCAATTTATTATTTTCTTTCCTTTTTTTTTTCAGAGCAAATATCGTATCATTTATTATACTTGGTATGTATTTAAACCATTATTGGTGAAATTGACTTAAAGTAAATAATTTATGTTGGGATCAGAGGTGTCGTACCTCTAAGCCTATATCTGCATAGATTTATACAGTAAAAAGAACTGTGTATAGCTGAAATTTTGAATATATTTTTTTATTTTATTTTCACAAGTCGTGTTGGTCTCATGAAATTTGCAGGTTACATTAAAACTTTTTAATATTCATTTGTACAATAATAAGTTACTTAATTTATTAAATAATAAACAATCAATAAAAATTAAAAAAAAGATAGATTTTTGCAGTGGATTGAGTTTGAATTTATTAATTTTGCATTGAAATAGATTCCTCACAATTAAATCTCATATATGATTTAATACACGAGATATGTAGGTCAAATAAAAAATTCTGCATACAAAATTTGCGAAAAAAATTTTAACTTTTACACGCAAGTAGTAGTTCATGCGCGTGATTGCGGACTTTTGACCAAATGATATGCTTTTATACTGAAAATGAACATCTTATAAAATCTACATATATTGGAGAATTGCCTAAAAATCGTTATAAAAGCATGTAGGAGTAACTTTTCCTTATTTAATTAAGAGTTCTTTGAAACAGAATCAAACTTGGTAAATACAAATATTTAAAGAAAAATTAATTTTACCTAACAACAACAACAAATTTACATTTCTACATGTTTGAGTTATTAAATTTATCCATAATTTAATACTCTTTTGCGTAGATAAAATCTAATTTCACTGTGATTAAAAAGAACAAATTTACATTTATATAAGTTTGAGTTATCTATCCGAAATTACTCTTTTTACGAAGGTGTTAAGTTTAAAAATATAACTTTTAGAATGATATATATACTCGTAAAGACGTTGTGTAGACGTCTGGAATCGGTTATTAGATAAGAATATTAGTCGCCCACGAGACAACTATATATCATGTTATTAGAACACATTGACATGCACATCAATAAAATGAATCGTGCCTTAGACGAGATAATGTCTCGGTTATTAGTAAAACCATTACTCACATGCTAGATAATGATGTATCATTCCACTAAATAAGTAAATAAATTTAAAGTAATAACAACTAATCTCACAAATATCGAAACTCTGAGTTGTTTTTGAAAATTCACTGCACTTAATTTAATACTCATTAGTAGAATTGTGGGAACTTCACTTAAAAGAGAAAACTAATTAAAAATTTCAACTTTTATTTGAAGTAGTTTTTAAGTAATTTTTAAAAGAAAAATATTAATTTAACACTACTATTATATTTATATTTGACACTGCATTTTATTAATAAAATATTATATATAAATAAAATAATAATATATATTAATATTAAATAGTATTAAAGATGAATAATAATATTAAAATATCACCACTTTTCTAAAAACTTTAAACTAAAAGAATACTCTCTATAAAACAATCATCTAACAAATTCAATTTAATAATATAATAAATATATTAATATTTTAAGCTATAAAATAAAAAATATAATTAAAATATTAATATATTTAATTGTGACGTGATTGTTTTTTCTTATAATAAGCTTTATAAACATCAAAGTCCTAAAAGCAATTGACAAAGTGACCATAAACACACACCTACGTACACATAAATCACTCTTTACTCTCTCCAGTGGCACCTTAGATAATAGAATGATGCATGCAACATGTTTCAAAACATAAAGATAAAAAGAGTTTGTACGAAGCATGAATTCGCCGGAAAAGCTGCCGAGAGTGCTCCTTTTGTGCGCAGACAGAGACAACGAAACGTCTTCTGCTGCTACTCAGTGGGTGGAGCGTCATCTTCACTGCTCATGACGCGTTATCTTAATATACCTTCCTTCGCAGTTACACGCTAACAACAACTTACAAATACTTATTACATCATGTTACTTATTGTCTGATTGTGATGCTATTGTTCTCCTTCACAAATCATTTTCCCTTTCACCATGTTTTCTAATTTTCTTTTTCTGGAAAGGACACTGATGAGATAACACTGCCCAGAAAATGAAAAATTCTTCACGTGTGTTCCTCCGGATATAGATCATACGGACAAAGACCATCAACATCGTGAGTTTTATAATGAGATGGATACCATATCAAACCATCTTCTTCACTTCAATAATAATCAAGGCTCATAACGTTAGTTTTTTAAAATGATATATCAACGGTGCAGTTTTTCGTCTTAATTGGTTATAATATATTGCATTGATGATCCATACCTCTTGATTGCGAACTTTTTTCAGAAATTTCAGTATTTACGAGCTACTTAATTGCTGTGTTATTTTCTGCAACTGATTGCAACTATACCGTCAACATCTATTCTATATTTCCAAATTAAAATTAACGTGAACGGTATAAGTGTTTCATAGTCTTCTATATGTATCATGACATTTACTTTGCATACCTCTTTTTAGCTGTGTGTCCAAACTTCTTCGTAAATCCAATTAAATTTAATATTTATGTGGATCTAATCTGATTATTAATGAGTGTTTTGAGAGAAACTTCAACAGAAGTTTTCTTTTTTGCAGTTCCTACAGATGAACACAACTTGGAGGGCCCAGTCAAACCCAAGTAAAACAAGCTATTTGAATCAAGAAAAAGAGACATATTATCTATATACAAGGAGTTCATGTGAAATGCAAAAGATGATAAGAGTCCACAAAGAAAATTCTAGATTATGTGCACAAAAAGTCGTTAGCTTGTCTACGCAAGAATTATCTTTGCATAAATGAATTGAAAAAAAGTATAAAGTGATTATAGTTTGGACAGTTAAAAACTGAAATGAGCAATTCAGTATTTGTTACCAGCCATAGGAAAAACTAGTATTTAGCAACAACTTTTTCAATGACAATACTAATAGTCATTACCTTTGCATAAAAAGTTATATCAATCTCATGTTAAGAGCAAAAGCTTCCACAAAGGTAGAATTAACATCAATAAAACACCACCACAGTCAGCTATGCCCCTTAGACACACAATCAGTGTTGCCTTTGAGTATGAAGCTTTCAAGAGACTTGCCCTCGTAGAGTGATTTGTAACAGAAATTCTTCATGGTACGGAACTCATTTATATAATTCTAGCTAATTAAAATAGAGATTAATTTTAAATTTAATGATATAAATTATTAAAATTTGACAGTTAATTAAGTATCAATTATAATTATCTTGATTTGATTGATGACTAAATTCAATGTTACTTTTATTTTATTTTATAATTATTTAATAATCAAAATTTAATTTAGTGACTATTTGATTATAATTAACAATAATTTTATTTGAGAACTAAAAATTAATTTTTAAATATTTTTTTTTAATTATCATAAAAAATATTGGTAAGAAATGTTATTGTGATTCTTAAATTTAATCAAATTAGCAGAGAGGAACATATATATTGTTAATTTGATGAGCTGTTGACGAAGCATACAGACAACATGTTGTGAAGGGAAGAAAAATCTAAAGAGCAATTCAAAATGGAAAGGGAAACATTAAAAAAGAAATTATCAGTGGATTCATAAGCATGACCACATCGGCACTGATTGAAACAATATGAAATACCCCTTTTTCAAAGGTTGTGGCTTGTTTTGGAAGTCTGTTATATATGTATAGCTTTGCAAAATATAGCAGTCCTGGAAGAAGGAATAGAGTTTCTCCTTAGCCTACTCGAAAGGTTGTTTCTTTTAGAAAACAAAAGCAGAAAAGCTTCATATTGAGTGAAAGATCCAGTTTGAGAAGACCTCTAAACCAGCTTGTCATCCTTGGACATGTTTGGAATACTGGCTTGTAAATTAGTATTGAATATGGTATTCCATGAGAAAGAGAAGAATTATTCTGCAGAATGCATTTCACCAAAACTAAACATATATTGAAACTGAAATTTTATTAAACTCATTAGAGTCAGAAAAGCTAATGTATAGAAACGTGTCACTTCCTATATATATAAGGGAAGACTCAACACTCGAAATTAAGAAAGGAAAAAGAGAACATAAGTTCTGGTGCTTTAATTTCTTCAACCAATTAGTCACGTCCGGCAACTCCTTCATCAATCTGAATAAGAATATAATCCAAATTTGCTTTCGGTCTTTTAACTAAAATGGATATCATTCTGGTGCTTCTTGAGAATTATTTGAGATTTTTAAACTTTCGGGATAGGAGAAACATGGGACATCCTAAAGGATTAGTCTTCCAATAATTTACAAGAACATGAGAGTAAATATGAATGAAGAAGCAAACAAAAGTTGGTTATGCTGAAAAAATGAGAAAAAATATAAAAAAAAATTATAAATAGATTAAATATTTCCTATACCAAGAATGAAATATTAGAATTATTTAATTATAAAACATTAATAAATAATTTTGTAACTTAAAAATATAGAAGATTTTAACCTTAGATCATACTTGCTAAACATGACATTGAATAATAGCCACGCTTAAATGTGAGGAGAGGGAAGCTTTCCTTGCAAACTTAATCTAAACATAATTTAACTTAGATTTCTGGACTGACCATGGTTTTACGGCCCAACACAGAAAGAAATAAAAAAATTTGACGATTATTTTTTGCACGACTATGTTTTTTCTTGCACCTCCACGAAGGTGTTAGAAATGTCTAAAATACACATGATTGGATTGTGGAATTCAGATATGAATTGTGTAATTCAAAAATATTCTAAAATAAAATTTTAGATTTAAAGATTATGCAATCTTAAAGTATATTTTTAAATTTACATAATCTAAAATGGCTGAATTATTGAAATCTGAAAAAGTATTATGGATTACACAATTCATAATACATTTTGTGGACTGTGCCATCTAGAATACATAATTGAGTTCTAAATTATACATTCTAAAAAATATTTTCAAAATATTCAATTTTAAATATTTCTAAAACCATTGTAAGTTTAGTCTTTTTCATTGTCTATAGAGATCTAAGAAGAAAGTATAATGTGGTAAAAGAAATACCAACTAAGTTACAACACTAAACAAACACACGTAGACCTACGAAATTAAAAGCTCCATATAAGAGAAAGAAAATTCAATTTATCTAATTCTAATCCAAAATAATAAACTAAATTTTGCATTCCCTTAATTATTCAATTTAACATTCCTCCAATTTTTCTATTTAATTAATCTACTGTTACAAAATTAATTTAACTATTCACTTGAGTTGCAATAAATCATTTAGGATTTAGGGTTACTTCACATAAATGTAAAACAAAATACAATACATATACAAATCTCTTTTCCCTTACATTGGGGGTTTAAAGTACAACTTTCCTCACAAATGTTTTCTTGTAAGTCTCTTTCATATCTTTTTTGTTGTATTTTGGTATACTTTGTGATCTCATAACTACTCATATTTATAAAGGTTTGGTAATCATTCTCTATATGTAACTATATAGTTGTAATTCAATTTATTTTTATGAATCTAGTTTGAATTTGGTTATAAAGAGATAAGTACTAAGATGTGATGAATTAAAGATAAATAGTAAGAAATGAGATCTACATATTTGTCTTTATCATTGATTATGAAAATATATTTATATATAGTTATCTTAATCTTCCTAAAGATAGTCCTTATCCCTTTGGTTAAACCTGTTCCATCATAGTAGAATTCTAATAATTCTTCATAATAGAAAAAACTTACTCGTATTGATTGGTGGAATAGTCTATAGGCAGTGGTTACTTTATTTGTCCAATGCTCTGTCCTAGTTGGCATCATTTGATGTCTTTTAGAGTCAATGTAAAGATTAAACCATCAGTAAAACAAATACATAAATTATTCAATACATAAACTATAGATAAACTTCCATTTGATAAACTCTTCATTTTGTGCATCTAATAATATCAAACATTTCATTCCAACATCTAATCTTAGTATCGTCTAAGGACTTATTAGGATTAGAATCGTTTATCAAGAAAAAATTGAATCATGTATCTAAATCACCATAACACCATCTGTCCTCTAAATTTTGAGTGAGTCTAATATATAAAATTATACCTTGAATTATAGAACTTAAGTATTCATTCTTCTTTTGATGAACTAATAATCCTTCTTTACTCTTGACTTCATTTAGCAGTGTATACCTCATCGTACGCTTATAATCTTTTGTCTGATCTCATGATATATTTTTCTTAATATAAGATTTGACTCTTAAATGTTAAATCTTCTTTGAGATATTATGTATCAAGAGTTTTTTCTAATAATCCTAACAAACTATATAATTTGGCAGTATTAAATTTTTATATTTTCAAGTTCTAATGTAATTTTATATTAATAATAGTACACTTAAAAATTTTGGAATGTTATACATTTGCTTGTAATAATAAATGCATTTCGCTTGCTTCAATTTACTGCATATATAATTTGAATTTTTTTTCTTTGGTTCTAGAAGTAAGAAAATATTATGCGAGTAGGTACCAATTTTAGAAGTGTGAAGGACCATAGTTTTTGTTCACGAAATCATTATTTGGATCAATTCAAATAATTCAAATCTTTTATGCAAATTAAAATTGGAACTATCCTACTACAATTTCATTAATTAAAAAATTATTTATTAATCATATATATCATATCACTCATAATTTTTTTTTTTATCATCTTTCTCCTTATCCACTAATTTTACTGGTACTCTCTTTGACTTCAAATTTCTCATTTTCCTCTTCCTCAAATCTATCATCTTATTTAAACACCTTTAATTCAAATTAAACCTAAACAGGGTTAAATAACATGACATATTTTTCACTCATAAATTCTAATCATATTTATGCAAAATATAAAGACTGAAAACACTTGTTTAAAGCTATCAAAGAAAACATTTCTTTAAAGCAAAAAAAAATATATATAAGTTTTGGAAAAGAAAGAGGAAAAGGAGAATCGGTGGATAGGCACGAGTCATGGGTGTTATTATTGGCATCTAATACTATTATACTATGCATATCTAATACATAAGTCTTACTTAAATATTAATAATATTATTTTAACTATTTATTTTATTATAATAAAAATTAACAACATAATTAATTAATTAATTAATTAGGTTAATAATATAACCAATTATATTTTATAACATTGAACATACATAATTACGTGATAATATTTTATTAGCATTTATCCCATAATCAATAGTACTTGTACATAATTAACCATTTACGACTTTTTTTAATAAATTTCGTTATTTTCAAAGGGAAACTTTGAACGCGTGTTTTTTTTATGTTTATTAGATTTTATATTAATCACTTTCAATCTTTCCTCATTTTAAAAGAAAGTAGAGGGTTAAAAAAACACTGGTTAACAAGTGATGCCAACATGCCACGTGGCGTGGAAAATACTACTACTTTAAAAGCGCACTAAATTCCACAACTAGTACGTGTTTGGATACCTACATAATTGTCCCTTAAGTATTAGAATCTAGTTACCACAAGAGTTTAGTCTAATCCAAACGCGAAGTTAATGTACCTAAAAATTGCGTGTGAGAATCACTTTGCCATTCTACTATAAAAATATAGAAACTCATTCTCTCTTGCTTCCAGACTCAGGACCCAAATCCTCTGTAAGAAAAGTTAGGGTTTTGTGTTTTGGAGTTCTTGGTGCCCCGTTTCCCATGGGAGGAGGCAATGGCCAAAAGGCCAAGATGGCTCGCGAGAAGAATCTCGAGAAGCAGAGGGCTGCGGCTAAGGGTAATCTTTCTCTTGTTTTATTTTTCGAAGTTCGTACGTTTTAGGAGTAAACCAAAATTGTTTGACAAGAAACGTTTCTCTTGAAAACAACCGGGCTATGTGTTAGATCTGATGTAGTTGTTGATTTCAATAATCCTTTTCAGGAAGCCAGTTGGATTCAAACAAGAAAGCCATGAACATTCAGGTACAATTCCTCTGTTTTGTTCTTTGTCTGATATTGTAACCCCTCAAAGATTGTAAAATTAGGGCTATATAATATGGTGGCATGTAATTAGAAGCTTTGAAAAGGCTTAATGTGAGGGTAACCTTAACTAAGGGTCTGTTTCGACACAAAATAAGAGGGCTTTTCAGAGCTTCTCTAATGAAATTCCATATAGCTTTGTATGCAAACTGGCTTTTATTCCTTCTCTTCAACAGAGTCACTTTGTAATCTTTCATCCCAATATTTAATTAATTATTTTAGCTATTGCTATTTTTGGGAATTCACTTTATGTATGACATTCCATCACAAAAATGTCACATTTTGAACATTTAAAGACTTTATTAATAGATGTGTGATATTTTAATCGATTGATTATTTAGTTTTGGTTCTGCTACAAGGGTTGTGATCTCTTTCTTTCTCATTGCATTATTGTAGTGTGTCCTCATAACGATGGAGCCCGTTACTGACTATAATGTTGTAATTGATGATTGCAGTGTAAGGTGTGCATGCAAACATTTATGTGCACGACATCAGAAGTGAAGTGCAAGGAGCATGCTGAAGCCAGACACCCCAAATCTGATCTCTATGCTTGTTTTCCTCATCTTAAAAAGTGAAGGAATGAATGCTGAGACATGATATCAGTTTCGTCTGTTCTACATATCCACATAGATCTTCAATTTCTTTTATATGGAATATGTCTGTGTGTTTTGTGTCTTGGGGGTAGTGAGAGACGAGAAGGGATGATTAGTGTGTTTTTCCATTGTTTAAGTGTGAAAAACTGTCTTCATCTTTTCTATTTGTCCAGTTGTAACCTGTGAATGATCGCCAGTGTCAATATTAAGTGAATTAGAGAATCGTAGAAGTGTTTCACTCCCTTTCAATTATTAACGGTAACTAGGAAAATTTAAATCAATCATAAACCTCCTAAAATCAATCAATTTTGTAGAGTGATATGGTGGATTTAATTAATCTTGATTATAATAGATCTCGATTATAATAGTTTTTAAAATGATTTTGACATTACGTTAAGATAATGTAATTTAAATTTAATTTAATGTAATGAGGTAAATTTTGTGTCTATTTGTGTACTAAGATTAGTTTTATCTACCGTTGAATCTATACAATACCTATTTTTTTTTCGTAGCTTTTAGGTTATAATGCTCTCCAACCATCTCCAGCAAAGTTTTCACTTAGTGATTTTTAAAGTTGGATTTCGTGTTTTGATAATGAATCTTAACTTTTTCAAGTGTCAAATTTAATTGGCACTTGTGACATACCATGACTTGAGAATATTAAACTTTAAATTCTAAACTTGTTACCAATATTGAATCAACGGTGACAAGTTGATTAAGAAAAAAAGAAGCAATGATGACTTTGGCAAACCAGCATTTATGGTATTAGTTGGGAGAACAAGAAATTGTGAAATTAATGTAAGGAAGTAGGTTGGTGAAGAATACAAAAAAAAAAATAAAAATAAATACAATTTTCTTATATATAATATTATTTTTGATATATTTTTACTCATCTTTTTATCTTATATTTATCTTTTCCCTAAGATTTTTTAATAAAATATCATTAACTTTTATCTTACACTTATTTTCTTTCATCCATCTTGTTCATTCAATTCTTTTTCTGTACCAAACAAACTATTAACCTGCCTTATTTTGTTCCACAGTAATCATACCCTATCTCCTACGGGCAGCTCAATAACACATTATGCTACATCTACACTCTAAAATATTGTAGTTTGAAGTTCTTTTTATATAGATTAATAACAATTAATGTTATTCGTTAAAATAATTTTAGTTAAATATTAAAAATTCTCAATAAATATAACTCTTATCTATTATAAATTTAACATTAATAGTATAATTGATTTGGAAGTAAATAAAAAATATTAACATTTTATTAAAAATTGAGGAGTGAGTTTAGAGATTTTGTAAAATAGAAATACGGCCGTGATAATTTTTGTAAGAAATGAATACTGCATTGATAATAAGATGGAGGAGAGGGGTATATAAACCTTGTTTGCATCATCCATATTTATGTTTTGTTTAGATTTATGTAGAAATGAAGAAGGAAACAAAGAAGAGAAAGAAAAGTTAAATAGAAAAAAAAAAGTCAAAAAGAGAATAGAAAGTAATAGAAAAGAAATAAAGAAAAGAAGAAAAAGGAAAACTGAAAAAAGAAAAAAAAGTAGAAATTATATTAATTAAATTGAGGAGAAAAGAGTAAAAAAAAAATGAAAAATTTAGAAAAATTTAATTGATTTTATACAATAAAAAATAATTAATATATTTAAAAAATATTAAAATACCTTAGATTGAATATTAAGAAATGTTTTAACGCCTATTATAGCTATTTTTCAACTGTTTATCCGAGTCAAGTATGTATTTTAAAAATAATAGCCGGTTATATATATATATATATACAAATAAGTAAAACAATTTATAATTTTTTCAATATACGAAAATGTCTATAACCAAAAGTATATGTAAAAATGTATATAAAACCTTAGTAAAACAGAAATGTATATATTAAAATACTTCTTTATAATTATATTTAAAAATATAAACATTTTATATATCTTTTTAACACGTAAAACTATTTATTAATAAAATATTTAAAAATATTCCAACAAAAATTTCAACAAATGTAGGAAAAAATAATTGAAACATACCAGATCATATTTAATGAACCACATAATTACATAACACAAGCAAAAAAAAAAAAATAGGTTGTATCATAATCGATTATTCTCTCTTTTTCATAATTTATTACACCTTTCTTACCTTTCCACCCTTGCTTATTTTCCGGTTATAATATTTTCACATGTTTAAGCTTATCTTATATATATATATATATATATATATATATATATATAT
>Ga0209700_108347_pt1 | contig 13371 bp, 7 predicted proteins | sample SiratroredBW_FD_187528 | JGI IMG/M metagenome (GOLD analysis project Ga0209700, IMG submission 187528) | Root nodule microbial communities of legume samples collected from California, USA - Siratro red BW (SPAdes) (version 2) | ecosystem: Host-associated > Plants > Roots > Nodule | place: USA... | reverse complement strand
TTAAATTGGAGTTTCTTTTTTTTTTTTCTTGATTAGTTTAAAAATTCAAATATGTTGTGATTTTTATTAGTTAACAATATTATTTTTTGGTAACACTTAGTAGATAAGATCAAATTTTGTATTAAATAATTAAAAATATTTTTTGATATAAAGTTAGAACATAAGATCTGAAATTAAAATGACAATAACTGTTTATTTATTGATTGTTATATTTTGTTTTTTTTCAGTTATTTTATGACCAAAACACATAGAAATAAGTTCAACGGAGGTGAGAGTTAGAGATTGAACATAGACAAGAAAAAGTATAATTTTCAGGGTTTTCTTTTTATACGATGTCGTTTTCTTTCTCTTCTTTTTCTACTACTATTGTTGCTTTACCTATGAATTGCTCAAAAGTTTTGTTCTCAGTCTTTTATGATACTTTTAAAGAAAATTTCTATATACTTGTTTTCCTTTGGGCTAATTTTTTTTTTTTTTTAAATTTTGGAGATTAGACTTTGTTGGCGTACAGAACTGTTTAAACTGAAGTTTGGATGCTTATTACATATTATGTTGAAAAAATATTGTTCATAATCTGGAATGATTAGAGTGTTCTTGTAGCTTGGGCTACATAGTTGTTATTGTTGAGAATTTATCTCTATTTGATTTTTGTTAAACTAAGCAGTGATTCTGTTGGTTATAGATATTTGGCATTAGTTCATATTCTCAGCAAATTTGTTTCCTTTCTGGGATTGAAATAATATTGTGTTTTTACCCGTATTAGAATTTCGAAGAATACTATTAATTGTATTTCCGTTTGTGTTTTGGTGTATTCTAATTGTGAGTTGTGACTTCACATACTCAAATCTCAAATATTAGGAATATCAATATAAACCGAGCAAGAAATCTTATCCCTCCCTCAACATTATCTATCTTATGATAAGAAATTCTCGAGTTTGTCTACAGTTACACAAGCTACACATCATTGATTTTTAAATCTAATAAAATTAGAGTGCATAAATTTATGCAGGATATATATATTTTATTACCATTGTATTTTATGTTTTATTAGCTTAGCATAAGTTAGAGTATGTAAGTCTATGGAAAACTTTTTACCCTATTACAGTGTTTCCACTTTACAGGGTAAGGAGTTGGTTGTTCATGGCTTTTTCTTCCAGACATCCACATCTCTTCAACCATATTAGGACTTTTGTAAATGCAAAGGTCAAATGGGTTCGAGATCCATATGTTGATAATGCAATCCTGAAAGAGAAAGATCTCAAGCAAATTATTTCTCTTAAGAATCAAATAATTTCATCTCCTTCCAAATCCCTCTCTATGTATACTGCTTCTCATCTAAAAGCTTCCCTCAACCTTCCCACTACTACTTCGAAATTCATTGACAAATACCATTGTGTCTTCACACAATTTCAACCTGGTCCTGGTCTGCCTCCATTTGTCAAACTCACACCTCAAGCCTTTTCCATCCATAGAGAAGAAATGACTGTTCATAACTCTCCCACTAATCGTGAAGACACCGTTCAGAGGCTCTCAAGGCTTCTAATGCTTGCTGGCATGACAAAATTACCTCTTTATGTAATTGAGAAGCTAAAGTGGGATATGGGTCTTCCTCATGATTATGTGACGACCCTTTTGGCTGATTACCCGGATTATTTTGATGTTTGTGTTGTGGAAGATCCGTCATCTGGAAAAGAATTGCTTGCTTTAGAGCTTGTTTCGTGGAGAAAAGAGCTTTCTGTGTCTGAGTTAGAAAAGAGGGCAATGAGCTTGGGCACAAGTGGAGATAAAAGAAAGCATGATATTTCATTTCCCTTAATTTTTCCGAAGGGTTTTGATTTAGTGAAGAGGGTGAAGAGTTGGGTTGAGAATTGGCAAAAGTTGCCTTATGTTTCTCCATATGAAAATGCTTTTCATCTTGACTCAAATAGTGACCAAGCAGAGAAATGGTGTGTGGCAATATTGCATGAGTTGCTTTCTCTTCTAGTCTCAAAGAAGACAGAAAGAGAAAATTTGCTTTGCTTTGCAGAGTGTTTAGGGTTGGCCATGAGATTTAAGAAGGCTTTGGTTCATCATCCTGGTATATTTTACAGTTCGAATAAGATTAGGACTCAGACTGTCGTACTTAAAGAGGGGTATAGTAAGGATTTTTTGGTTAAGAAACATCCATTGGTGGGTATGAGATATAGGTACATTAATCTTATGCACAAAACTTAGGAGCACAATGAGCAAGCTTATTTGGTGGATGATCATGATGTAAACAAAGTGATTTGATGGATGATCATGAAATTGAAGCTTGGCTGTTGAACCTGAAGTAGTTTCCATTCAAGCTATAACATATCAATCAAATCTGATTTTCAAATATTGAGTATTAAAATGTTTAATTTATGAACTTAATTTCGGTAATGTAAATGCATTTTTTTTATTATGTAATGTCTTGTAATTTCTTGTTTTAAGGAAATTATGCATTTTTTTATTAATGTAATTATGCATTTTTTTTTGTTAATTTCCTGTTTTAAGGAGCCAGTCCAGTCCTTGTTTGGCAAGGTTCCAACCCCTACTAGGCCACCCTATTTGCTACACTATTACTTTGCATTGAAGAGAATATTTGTTTGGCGTGAAAATATTATGTGATTCACTATTCTAAATGCCACAATGGTGACAAAATAACAAAGAATGTAAATGTCGTAGGTGTAGGCATTGACTGTTGTTGGAACTCATGATATATGATATTGGGTATTCTTAAAGAGTGTGGAATTTGAGCTTAATTCAATCTTATTAAACCGGCTTGCAAGGTAGGGTCTGAATCCATTTGTATACTATAATTTGATTTTATGTTTAGTTGATGTGAGTTTTTCAACAGACAACCTAATTCAACCTCATAAAGTGTGTTTGTAAGATGAGGTTTGTATTTGTTTATATATTATAATTTGGCTTTATCTCTAGTGGATGTTGATTCTTCAACAAGTAAATTATGCAACTTTTGAGATCTTAACTTAATTACTATTCATTTCTTCTTATGTTGTCATACAATTATAAGATTGACATTTTAAGCTAGTGAAGCATGCATTCTCTGTTGCCACATATTACAAAATAAATAATAATTACACAAAAAAAGAAAGCACATTACACAAAATAAATATTAATCCGCTAGTCATGTTGGAGCGGGCTAAGACTTAGGATTAACCATCAACCAGCCTAATCCTGTCCATTAAAGACTAGTGTGTGATTCGTGGTTGGCAATGGGCTGGTCTTGGTCGGTCTATTTATGGAGCAGGTAAATTATAACAATTTGTTTTTGGATCTAATATAAGTTTGGTTTTATAATTTGTCTGAAATTTGCTTGGTTCTCACAAGTTTTTTTATGTATAATTTTTATTTTTGGTGGCTTAACTATATGATTTGTGAATGAAAAATATTTTTGCCTACTTTCTTTGATCTGTATCTTATCCATATACGGCTTTACTTTGTTAAAGCTCCTATCTAAGTTGATTTTGTATTATATGTGCAGCTCAAGTGCATGTGATTGCAGGACATAGTTTCTTCATCTTTTGCTTGGTGTTGTAGTCAAGTGAACGATATCAGGCATGAAAATATTCAGTGGATGGCAACGTTTTGTTTTTGGACTTCCTTTGTTTTTCCTCCTTGCTCATCTGTTTTCTGGTTTGTAATCTGTCATTTTTTAGGAAGTTTAAATTTATGTGTTTGATTGGAGCATAACAAGTTAACATAGTTATTTTTAATCAGTCATGGAATTACACAAAAAATCAAAAGTGGAAGAACCGCACAAACAAGTAAACAAGAAATTTGATCATCTGATTCTTGGGCGTATTGCTGGACAGGGCTTGTCAAATCGTTTGCAATGCCAAGGTTCTCTTTATCCCTTTACCAAAGTTATTTGATTTATGTTGTTGATTCTTGAAATGTTTTATTGTTCGGAATAATATGATTCAGAATAGGGTTTTGTTATTAGACAGGAGGCAAATCCAAAGAAACCAAATGGATTTTGCAAGTATATTTTAGAAGAAAGAATAAGAGGGGAGTTTAGTCGGTTTTGGCAGTTAGTTATGGTTATAAATAACCCTCTCAGTGAAGGGATGAGGAGATTCTTTTCTTTTGTAAAATCAACTCGGATATTCAGTATGAAAGGAGAGTGTTCCTTCCGTTACTCTCGTGTACATTTTGTTGGTTAGTAAACACAAATGATTCTTTCTTTCTATCTTTTCTGTCAATTTGTTCATTGATTGGCTCTTCAAAAGAATTAATTGCTTTTCTGAAGAAAGAAATCTATAAGTTTGTCTCAGAATCTTTGGCTGTATCAAATAGCACTACTGACATAAACCCATCACTCGTGATATTTGAGAAAATTGTATCTAGCTTGAAATGTTTTAGCAAGTTTTATATAAATTAATGATATTCCAGAGGTAGGTCATTGAGGTGTACAATCTTACACATATATAAGATGCTAGAGCCTAATGATCTTTTTCATTTTTAATTTTGTTTTTCTAATATAGAAAAAAGTTAAAACTACGTAACTTACTGATGAAGAATGTTCAATGTTGACAGCAGGAGAAAAAAAAAAAGAAGCAAAACTTGTGAGTCAATGAAGCTAAGTGAATGTCAAACATAAATGTCCAATTTGTTTAAAATTAGAGATACATGATCATTGAGATAATCAAGTAGAGTTACTTTATTGAGAGTTAATCTTAGTGTAACTTGATACCTACATTATAAATGTGTGTGTGCGTGCGCATGAGATTTTGCATTTCCTTAAAATTTTGATATATATATATATATGTGTGTGTGTATGTATATATATATATATAGGAGGCTTTGCGATCACTTGAAATTTTGATTTCCATTTTTTTTTTCATTGATTAAATGCATTAAAAAAATCTCAATTTTACTAGGGCCATTATATATGTATAGGAGGCTTTGCGATTACTTGAAATTTTGATTTCCATTTTTTTTTTCATTGATTAAATGCATTAAAAAAATCTCAATTTTACTAGGGCCATTATATTTGTATAGGAGGCTTTGCGATTACTTGAAATTTTGATTTCCATTTTTTTTATTGATTAAATGCATTAAAAGAAATCTCAATTTTACTAGGGCCATTATATATGTATAGGAGGTTTTGCATTTCTTTGACATTTTGACATCCATATTTTTCCGTTGATCAAATGCATTTAAAAGTTCTTAATTCACAGGGACAAAAGCTCTTAATAGGACCCATTCTTCCAAAGCAGATCAAGTGTAGATGGAAGTATCACATTTGTCACTGTCTTTACCATTTATAATAGTTCTCTCAATGATATGGACGACAGACCAAACACAATGGTTGGCAATGCTTCATATAATAAGTTTGGCAGGTCCATGGCTTTGTTGAATGTCTTCATTAACTTCATTCAGGTAAATGTTGAGTAAAAGTTATGGGTTTGTGTCATTGCAAAGAGCATATTACATTTGATTATTGTGTTAACAGGAAATTCTAACAATACACTTTGTATTATTGATTGAAATTTATTAGAAATTTGTGGCTCCTGCTTTTTATTTAATGAGATATCATTCATCACAGGCCTTAGAACAAATTTCTTATCATTGGGAAAAATAAAAATGCCATAAGCATGTATTGTACACGTTAGCATGCATTGTATATTATTTGAAATTAAATTGTTTCTATAATAGAATAGAAAGGCAGAGATGAAATGACTAGTTAATATCACTAAACTAGTTAACTGAAATATTGAGAATATATATTAGTTTGTAGATTAGGAAGGTGACAACTTTTTCAGTTTTTAAAGGATTGTGAAGAGGGTGGGCCCTAACACAATGGTAAAGTTGTGCCTTGGTGACCAGTTGGTCGTAGGGTTCAAATCTGGTAACCAACTCTTCGTGTACAATGACCCTGTCTCCCATGCCTTTACATAGCAAGGAGTCTTCAAGCACCTGGTTGTGTTAGCTTTTATTGGAAGGATTGTATTTCTGAATTGTAGTGTACCGTTATTAACCGTTGGATTCTGTACACAAATAAAATCCACCAGTCAATAAACCCATGCTCAAATGTTTCATCTCTGATATTTATTCTGATCATGAATCAAATTACTATTTTGTTAGTCACCCAGATTGAACATATTTTGTAACAGGCCCAACACAAATAACACGTGCTCTAGCTTGAGGGAGAATGTTAAAAGGCCCATGATAGTATTAGAATGACACATGTTGATATCAGTTGATTATAGTTAGAGATTTGATTTTATTATCATTGATTCTTTTTGTATCAACTTAATGTAAATATAAATAGAGATGTGTGTTTGGTTTTAGATGTACATTTACGCAATATTACATAGGATTCATATTTTTTTGACTAGAGCTTGTTTTCTTACAATGATACCAAACAGACATCACTCATTCAACATTGTGCTTAATGTGTGCAGTTGGCAATGCCCCAGAGCAAAGTCATTATTCTCACAGATCCTGTCGCTGACCTCTCAGTGCAAAGAAACAGGGTCTCTCTGTATCCTATACAAGGTGAATATTCACGAGACAAGTTGATGCTCCAAAGGATCAGGTCTTATATTGTAAGATCACATTGCATCCACAATAGATAGAACATTTGCTGGTGAAAAATAATTTCTCATCACTCATCAGGGACTACATTTAACTGAATTTTTTTCCTGCTCTCCTGTTCTCTTTTTAATCATAATAATCTATACTATAGCTTTCTTTTCCTGCACACAATAATTTGAACCATAGTTCAGAGCTTTTTGCTAGTTTTATCTTTGTTACTCTTTATCTGGTATTACGTCTCCTCTAGTGAGTGTTGTTTAATCATTATATATTGTGTTTAGAACTGTAAAATTTTAATTCTTTAAACTAAACGACCTTATGTTTGTCTTCTTTAAGACCTTTTTAGAAACAAGGCTCCAGCAACTATCTCAGAAGCCGACGGACATCACTCATTACATCTTCACTGATTCTGATATAGCAGTGGTTGATGATTTAGGGCAAGTTTTTCGTGACCATCCTAATTTTCATCTGGCTCTGACCTTTAGGAACAATAAGGCAGTTAAGGGTACCCCGGAAGCAATTTTAAGGTTATGATCTGTGGTAGTTTTGGTTTAACTGCAATTGTCATATGCTACAAAAAATTAAAAACTAAGGCAATGGTTGTCCATCCCATTTAAAACCTGCAAATGGAAAATGCAAATGATATGATTGTAACACTATCCTGCATATATACCATGCAAATCCCTCATATGCTTCTTTGATCATTTCCAAACTTTTTGCCCATTTTCTTGATTTATCCCACATAGTTTTTGATAAATAATTTTTTAATTTAATTTGATAATCCATGCAGGGCAAAGCTTTTCCTACAAGAGGTCTTGAAAGTTTACAGCACAAAATATAGAAATGCTTCTCGTATGCTTGGTGATCAGTTAGCTCTTGCTTGGGTTATAATGTCGAAACCTCATTTGGACCCCAGAAGGTTTTCCAAAGCGCTTGCTTTCTCAGAAGATATTGCGGGTACTTCGGTATTGTGCTTACCTTGTTCTCTGTACAATTGGACCCCACCAGAGGGTGCTGGTCAATTTCATGGCATGCCATTGGATGTCAAGGTATAATGAAGATTTACAACACCAGGATTTCTGTTTGGTTCTCAGCTGAATGCTTGAGTTATAATTTTGGAAATTATATATATATATATGTGTGTATTATATGATTAGTTTTTGAACGTTTATTATACACTTACAACAGCAAGTATTCTGTCTGAATGCTTGAAGATAAATTTTTAGAAATATTAAAGATAATACACTGCACTCTCCTTTTTGTTTTATTCCTGGTTTGTTTTCGGATGCAGGTTGTTCATTTTAAAGGATCAAGAAAACGTCTAATGCTCGAATCTTGGAATTTTTATTCCTCGTCTCAGGATATTTCAGACATGTTATGTCTCATTTTGGGAAGTGGAAGAACCAAATATGATTTTTGAATAGGTTCACATATCATATGCAGCGACTTGTGGCATTGAAGTCTCCAAATCCTAGTGCTTTAAATTCGCCTTACCCTCTTATTAATATGCAATAGGGTACTGACAGCTGCAACGTAAAGGACAAGAATTGGACCTCTTAATGGCTTGATTTATTCATTCTTCTGCTTGGGGTAAATTTTACTGTCATTCCTTCATACCTTGGTATTTTTTAGACAAAAATACTACTGAGGAAAATATGTTTTGACTGTTGTATACCATAGAAATGTAATTTTACTGTGTTATAAGAATGTGACTTTGCAATACATTAGAGATATGGTTACGGTTGTGTTTCAAAATTTGGTTTCAAGCTGCCAGTCTCATTTGCCCAGTGACTATGTTATATATATATATATATATATATATATATATATATATATAGAGAGAGAGAGAGAGAGAGAGAGAGAGAGAGAGAGAGGGAGATTTGAAGTTATTTAATATATTATTTACATAAATCAAACTTAATGTATTACTATACCAAAACATTAATTGTTTTATCACCTTATTATATATATATGAAATCATTTATAGTATGATATTTAATCAGTCTGTCTAATGACTCAATACTTGCATCAACTAAAGAATCATCATGATCCATATGATCTGGTGAAGCATATGCACCCAATTATATCTTCCAATATTATTTACTCATAAAACAAGACAATATAGATATAACTTAAATATCTTAATTAGTGAAATAAGAACTATAAATTATGTAAAATTTTAAATTTGTAGATATTTAATGATTCTTGAAAGATGAAAATATGAAAAAGATATTGTAGTAAACTTTGTATTTTTAAATATTTATGATTATTTGTGCATTTTTTCAGTTTTATTTAAATATACACGTAAATGGTAGATTTTTTTTATACTTTTGTATATCTTTATATAAATATTTATAGTTTTTTGTATATAAAATTTATTTAAATTTTAGTTAAGCTAGGAAAGATAACATATGTATGAATAATACCAATTAATTAAAGTGGAGTATGTATACTTGCAAGTTATATATTATACGCAGATCATTTACACTATTATGCAGAGAGGAAAATCACTACAACTAACAAAATGTTTAAAATCACTGTTTCTATCACACTGTCCTTTTCATTCAGGGTAGTATTCGTAGTTTTCAGAATATTTCTATACATCACGAATTCAATAATAAGAGTGTTTCAATAAACTCAAATATGAAGAGATGTTTAAAGAATATATATACCATGACATGCTATTAGAGCAAAAAGGACCAAAGTGGAAGTTATCTTAACTACACCCATCTCTGTGCTTTGTTTGCGGGGTTTCTTAGGTTTAGATTTATGGTCTCTGTTAGATCTCAGTTTATACCTTCTACTGCATATTTACACTAGTACGTAACGATGTGTTCTAAATTACTATTGAATAAAAGCGCAATCAAACAAAGCTAATATTAACATTTTTAACCCCTTTGGAAGATTCAACATTACCATTATATTTAATTTATTGTTTAGTATCTATTTTTTCAGAAAAAAAATATATATTTTCTCATTGAAATTCTTTTACGATCGCATCGACTCTTCAGTAATTTTTTCTCTTTCTATTTTTACTAGTTTAGACAAAAGATAAAAGCAGTTATTTTTGAAAAATATAAATTTTTCATTACCAAAGGGCATTCCATCGTTTTTTTTTTTTCTTGTTACTTTACACAGCGATGAAATATAAAATTCTGTCTCCCTGTATATATATATATATATATTATATAACATACACTATTTGTATAGCTTAAGTTCACAAAAAAGGTGAATCTTAATAATTTTAGAAGATAAAACTAATATATTTCTGTTGTGTATTCTTCTAAATGGGCGCCGCTTCTACCTTTACCAATCCTAATTGGCTAATCTGTGCCAAATTAGGTTAAAACGTTGGGCCTTGTTCAGATTACCAACCCGACTGATTCTTCCTGTACCTCCACGGTGACTTCCTGCACCTCCATAATTTTAACATATTTCCATTTTAATCTTAAGAAAAAGACAAAAATAGCCTTCATTCATGATAATTATCATTCATTTTTTTCCACTTTACGGGTTGCACAAACCGCAATACAATTAAAATCTAAATACATTGTAGATTGTACAACCCGCAATTATATTTTATACACCTTTTATATTGCGAGTTAACCCGCAATTATATTTCTGCACCTTTTACATTGTGGGTTGTACAACTCGTAATATAAAACTTTTTTTAAATACATTGCGGGTTATACAACTCGCAATACAAAATTCTTTTTAAATATATTGCGGGTTTTTTAAATATATTGCGGGTTATACGCAATACAAAATTTGTTTTAAATACATTACGGGTTGTACAACCCGCAATACAAAATTTTTTTAAATACATTGCGGGTTGTACAACCTGTAATATATTTTAAAAAAAAAATATTGTAAGTTATACAACCCACTATTGTGGTGTGGTGGTTATTACATTAATCTTACACCTCCCCAATTTGATGTTAGGTAGCTTTTGTTTTTTATCATTCAGGATCGAACTGGGAACCTCTACTAAACTAAATGGATGGCATTTGCAGATTGCTTAAGATTGCGAATCCCAAACCTCTTTCGCGCTAACAGATTGAGGTAGAAATAAGTGAGTGAAAGTTTTTTATTTTTTAAATAAATCATGTTAAACATAATCATGAAGCTTTAGCGTCACAATTAGATTAACATTCTAAAATTTAAACAATAATTTGTCATCACAACAATTTATGCTATCACATGAGCATCCATAAAAGGACATCACATGAGCATCCATAAAAGAAAAGAAAAAAAAATACAAACAAGCTTAAGGGAGCCAAACGAAACCTGTGCCAAGAAAAAGAAAACCGTGAAAGCTTACAAAACCTAAATTTTGGAAGGTTAAAACGATTCCTAAAAACATTGGTGTTTACTACAGTGGATAAAACATCAAATAAGAAAGAAGTCCAATTTATTATCAACTCTTATTTTTGCCTTAAGATCTGCACGTTTATTACCTTCTCATAATATTTGAGTGCTATTATGTATACTTATTGTATTAGTCTTTTTGAAAAAATCGAGGAAAGAATAGAGGAAAGAAACATAAGAAAACAAACAACAATGAGACAAAGAGCCAACATATAAGGGAATAATGTCATTTTCAACCCAAAATCTTAAGAGATAAGATTTGTGGGTCTTAATGTAAGGAATAACGTCACTTTCAACTTTTTCAATCGTACTTAATATAGAACTTAGATTCACACTTAAATACCTAAAAAGTTTAAATAGTTTTGAAATGAAATCCTGTGATTTTAGAAATCCAATGGATAGCATGTCTTCTTGACAAAACGCAGACATGTTTGATCTTCTCTATTAAAGTATTCGTAAATGGATTTTGTTTTTCTTTGATAAAACACTATAGGTTACATGGTTACTTATTTGTTAGGCAAAAGTGTGTTGACCATTCAAGATTGAAGTTATTTCTGTACATATAGGTAAGCGTCTTCCTAGTAGTCAATTTGATATGGAGATTCAGTGGCACCAATCCGAGGGGTTTATAGATTTTGTCTTGTATGATGTGATAACATAAAATATCCAGATTTGTTGGTTAATTCTAAATATGCCATTCAATGGTTACATTTGCCGTCAACTATGTTTTAATCATCATATATTCTATCCGAGTGTTGAAGTGTCTTGTTGAGTAATTTATTTTATTTTCAATAAATGGTTTTAGTTCAAGGAGGATAGCAACACAGAAAAAAATTGCTTCAAAACTGAAAACTTGTGCAGAAAGTTCTCTGTTGTTGGAGAGTGAAGACAAACTCCGGCGTAATCTCTTCGATCTTTCATAGGTAGCTTTATCAAATTTGCTTCCTTGTTCATATTCCACTTCTGTCCGTTTTTATATTTACTCGTAAAGTTAAATCTAATTAAGTTTTATTTTGATTTTGACTTACAGACTTGTTAAGAGTTTTACCCTATTTAGTAAACCATATGGTTCTGTTTGTCTAATATACTATTGCACTGAACTGAAAGCCAAAACCTTAGTTAGTGCAATGATGTGCCACTTTCTTATTAATTAATTTTTACATTCTTCAATCTTAAATTTGGATTTTTTTAAATATATTTTGAATTTTATTGTCTTGTTATCTGTGTTCTTTTGGTATTGCAAGTCCTACATTATGTTCTATGCTATTGGTTTGCAGAATATAGTCTTAATCCGAGATCCAGAGCATCCAAGAAAATTTTATCCTCGTTTCAACCTTGAAGATCCCTCAAGTTTCCAGGATTTGGATGATCATAGGTACCTTAATAATCTGTGACTTTTGCCTGCTGTCCACTGAGGATGGTTCCTACAATTATGCCACTTTTAAACAAAGTTCATCATCTAATACAATTTATTTTTTCCACATTCTTCATGGAAATATCTACTCACTAGATCTGTTATTGCTTGTCATATAATACAGCAAGAATGTTCTCAAAAGATTATACAATGACTACTATTTCTGTCGTCAAGAGAATCTTTGGAGGCAAAATGCATTGAAGACCTTGCCCGTACTTCTAAATTCATCAGACATGCTGGTCTGTGGGGAAGATTTGGGTCTCATTCCATCTTGTGTCCATCCTGTATGACCATTATGTCTTCCTCAAGCTCTCTTAATCAAGAAAATCAATTTTTATTTCACTTGCAGACACCACATTCTGACTTATCCCAAAGATCTTGAAAAAAATTAGATTTTTATTCTGGGTACATTAAAAGGATGTGACTATAAATTTGAAATGCAGGTTATGCAAGAACTGGGATTAGTTGGGTTGCGCATTCAGCGTATGCCCAATGAACCTGATCTGGAATTTGGTATTCCCTCTCAGTACAGCTACATGACGGTAAGGTTTCTATGTGCTACTGCTTGTCTTTGTCCTTATTTCATTTCCGTGATCTTGATTGAACTAATGGAAGCATATTAACTTTCTATTTTTATTGAGATTTCACGGTTCCATCTTGAGAAAATAACAATATAAAACCATCCATAGGTTGGCAGGATGATGAATCCTCTATAAACAAATCTTACTGTGTCCAAAGTGTTTGGAAAATTATCAGAATATATGAAGAATATCTAATATCAGGATTGTATCTTATAATAAGTAAGAATATCTTTTGATTATCTCTTAGGATTAGTTTCTATAAATAGGGCTATTGCTATTGCTTTGTGTTTTGCATCATATGATATCACGATTAACCCATCATGTCATGATTGTTCTACCTTGCGTGCTTGGTGGGAAGAAGATGAAGATAGAAGACTCCGGTTTTTCAAGAATGTGATGGAGTCAGATGAGTTGCCTCCGGATCAATGTGTTCCAGAAGTT
>Ga0209700_108344_pt1 | contig 13375 bp, 9 predicted proteins | sample SiratroredBW_FD_187528 | JGI IMG/M metagenome (GOLD analysis project Ga0209700, IMG submission 187528) | Root nodule microbial communities of legume samples collected from California, USA - Siratro red BW (SPAdes) (version 2) | ecosystem: Host-associated > Plants > Roots > Nodule | place: USA... | reverse complement strand
ATATATATATATATATATATATATATATATATATATTGGTTCGTCTGATAACATAGATTATGTTCAATTCTTGACCAACCAGTTAAGTTCCACTAGAAAGACTATACCACTACTCTTTCTACAAGTCACTCCTAGCTTTAGCCAATCATTATCCAAAAGCTGTTTTTGGCTTAACCAATTATTCTTTCCATAAGTCACTCTTAGCTCAATCAAGTATTTCTTTCACAAACCACTTTTGGCTCAATCAAGTATTTTTTCACAACTTACTCTTGAATCAACCAAGTATTCTTTCCATAAATCATTATACGCTTAAGACAAATGAAATCTTTTTTATGATCAATAGATTATAGACTTTGTTCACTAGAAACAAGTTACGGTTTTTAATAATTTTAATGATAGGCTTTATCTCCTAATTAACTAAATGAAAAAAATTCTTAAACTTCGTGAAATCTTAATATCGTCTTGAATGTGGATAGTGAAAACATTCTTTAAAATATAAACTTAAATTATAAAAATATATTGTATATTTCCGTTAACTTTAAGAATTATCACGTCTCATGAAATAAATTTTAGAAGTTTTCTTTTCATGTACCGGTTAATGGGAAAGAATGGTGTATACATGAAACCCTTACTATTCAACCTTTTGCAAATATTAAACTTTTCTTTGAAGAAAAGAAGGAAAGGAATTTGCATATAATTTAAAGTTATGTGAAAAAGAAAACTAGGAACTGTCTCCGCTGTAAGGACACGTTTTGTGGGGCCTATTATAGAATGTTGTATAAGCAAAGTCTTAAATAGGGCCAATAATTCCACGTTTATATGTTCGTGCTTAAAAATTAATTATAAAAAAGTATATTATACCGCTATACCAGCTATTCATTGCATAGATGTACTTAGATACTCAAGATGCTTTTGTTGATTATTTTCTTCATTTTAGAAATACCAACTCATCTTATTCAAGTCTCAACTTATCCAAATAAGATTCTGCATTTTTTTAAAAATTGACCATAAATAAAAGCTACTCTCATACGAACTTTCATGGTCATAGTTTGAGAAAATTAGAAAAAAATAATTGTTGTGCATTTTATTACTCGATTATTATTATTATTATTATTATTATTATTTCAAAAAAGTAATTATTCAATTTTTTCTGTATATTTTACTGTCAATGTTTTTAATTTTCTCATATTTTACGGATTCGATCTATTTCTAACAAAGAAGAAGCATCATGAAAAAAAAAAAAAAAAGATCAAATGCCATCATATTGTAAAAAAGTTTGTAAAACGACGACGTTTTAATTTTTTAAAAGTTCGTCTTAGTGACATGCCACCACTTTATTAAAAAATTAATTAATTAATCAAATATGTAAAAATTGAAGAATTTTCTGCTAAAATATGTTTAAAAATTAATAATAATTAAATGATAAAAGTATATTATTAAAAAAATTATATAACCTTAGAAAATATTATTTATCTATATTATTGGAAAATTACATTTAACATAGAAATATAAATATAAGGAAGATAATTAGTTTTAAGAAAAAATTATGTTATCATTAAAAACAAAACTATAAAGAAGAATTCTCAATTGAATTCTTTATCAATCGCCATGCCATGCTCATTAAGGATTTCTTTTACTTTTCAATTTAAATCATTGTTATAATCTTATACATCTATTTATATTATGAAATAAGCAACACAAGCATCTAACTATTAATCAAACCATTAATTTGATGAATTATTTATAATTATTAAATATATATATATATATATATATATATATAATGATTTAAGTTCTATATAACAATCTTTTTCATATGTAAAATAATTTTTTTATCTATCCATTGTGTTACACCACCCACTTTTAATATCAAGTGATATATGTAACTCTAATTAAGTCTAAACAATATTTGAGTTTTTCATCACATTTGTCAGATTATCAAAAGTAGGAATCTTGGTATAATGCATAAAATGCATCTTGACATCAATATGATTTCTTCTGTTGTAATATATTTGGTTCATTGTTAAGTGAATTGTAGTTTGATTATCATTAAACATTATAATGTTTGTTTAACTTACAACAAGATCACTAACAAGATATTTAAGTCATAAAGCTTCCTCCACTATTTTTGTAGTTGCCATATACTCTACTTTTACCGTTGACAAGACACAATGAATTATAAAGTTACACACCAACTATTAACACTACCTCTAAGTGGGAAAATATAACTTATAAAGGACCATTTACGATCAAGATCACTAACATAATATGAATCACGAAATCTACTAACATATTTACCATTTGTTCCTCTTCCATACACTAAACTTATGTTTGTTAAACCCTATAAGTATAGTAGAATTACTTCATAGCTCTCCATTGAACCTTTTTAGGATTATCCATATAACAACTAACAACACTCACTACATCATGTACAATATCTAGTCTAGTACAAACCATGACATACATCAAACTTCCAATTGTATTATAGTAAGGAACTTGTGACATGAACTCCTCCTACAATTTTAAAATATGCAATAAAAGGTGTACTAGTGTTTTTGCATTTAGCATTTCTCAAAATAACTTTTATTAGATAAATATAACATTCCAAATTTTAGATTTCATATGATCTCCATACCAAGAATTCTAATTTCAAAATCACAGTCTTTCATCTCAAATTCACCACTTAGTTGTGAATCTTATTTGGATACTTACATGAAATTAATATGTAATCAACCTAAAAAAGTAAGCAAATATAAAAGTTGTTCACAACTATCACACTCACTTTTTTAATATCCATTATCAATCATAAGTGACTCAAATTATTTATACCATTGTTTGGATGATTGTTTCAATTCATATAGTGACTTCTTCAACAAACACATGTGATTTTCTTTTCCTGGTATGACAAACACTTCTAGTTGTTATATATGAATTGGTGCCTTCAAATAACCAAGGAGAAAGTTTGTCTTCACATCTAACTACTCTAACTCTAAGTTATGTAAAGAATCCAAAGTAAGAAGCACTCTAATAGAAATGTGTTCTACTACAAGTGAAAAACATCATTAAAGTCAATATATTCTCTTGTGTAAATCCTTTTGGGACAAGTATTGATTTGAACCTTATTGTATCTTTCTTTCTTGAATATCCACTTGCAACAACCCACAATCTTCTAATCAACTAACTTCCCAACAAGCTCCCATGTCTGATTTTTGTGGAGAGATTCAAGCTCTTCTTTCATGGCACCAATCCATGGTGAGGCTTCATCATAATTACTTGCCTTATGGAGTAAACTAGGTTCCTATTTATCTATGTTTTACGTCAAACTAAGGGCAAGAGCGACAATATCCTCATACCTTTGAGGCGGTATAATTTTTCTTCTTAGCCTATTTTTAGCCGACATATACTCAAAATTTGTAATTGAAACTCCATCTTGTGTCTTCTTTGGTTTTTGTTCAAAATTTCAATTTCAAACTACATTTTTTTGTTAGCGGCATGAAATTCAAATTTATTACCATGATTCTTATGTGGTCACAGGTTAAGCATAATTGTCTCATCGAAAGTTACATCTCTATTAATCATGAGTTTTGATTATTTAGGGTCCCATAACCTATACCCTTTTACACCATATTGATGACCCAAGATATGAATTTATGAACTCTTGGTTTCAATTTCCCTTCATTTACATTAGCATAAGTAGAGCACTAAAATACACAAAAAAATAATAATTTGTCGTAAAGCCTAAACATATTCTTTCCAATGTATTGCTTCAATAGTGTTGAAGGAGATCTGTTCACCAAATAGCATGCAGCATTAGTTGTCTTTGTCCAAAATTGCTTAAACAAAAGTACATTTTTGAAAGCATGCAATGAGATCTCTTAAGCAATGTCATATTCATTCTTTCTGCAATTCTATTTTAATTGTGGTGGCGAATATCCTTTCATTTGCATAAAAATTATTGAACTCTCGATTGCAAAATTTCATTCTATTAAACATAATGCTCACAAAAAATCTAGCTTTCCAATTCTTAGTCCACCAAGCAAGCCTCTTTTGCTAAGCTCATACTTACTCATTTGGCCTAACCTCGTGTCATAAACGAGTCTGATTAAAATCTAAAATAGAAAAAATCATTGCCCACTACTTTGTTACCTTTCAACTTTCCTTTCATAACTAACATGGCATCCTAGAAGGTTCCCCCTTCAGCTTGATATGGACAATCAAGAGAGTCTAACGTGCTAAAAGAAAATAAATTCTTTCGAAGTTCAGGGACATGCCTCACATTCTAAAAATACCATTAACCATTTTAATTTATATTGTACATTCACCAACTACATATAAGTACCATAATTTCCTGTTAAAAATTTGTTATTGTTAATCTCCTTGTACGTGACAAACCAATATCTTTTAGGAGTCATGTTAAAAGTATATGTTGAATTAAGAATCCAATCATCATCATTTTTTCATTAGATTATATGAAGAGAATATTTTCATCATCCAAATTTTTTAAGGTCGTAACTACTTTCTAAAGTACTTGTTTTTATCTTTCTTGAGCTTAAGGCAATTTATTTTTCAGTGCTCTTTTCTTTGACAGTTATGACATATGTTGTTGTTATTAACTTTGTTGCATGATTTTTACTATTTCCTTTAGAAACTCTTCTTTTCTTTTCTTTATTCTTTCACTTACCATTAGATCTTGAGTTGATACTATTATATGAATTCCTAATATCCTTTTTAGTTCCTAAGATTAAAAATTATTTTAATTTTCTCCATCTTTAATGAACTTTTACTATAAATTATTATATCTACAATTTTTCATTAAGCCGTGAGAAACAACTAAGAAGAAAAATGACTTAGTCCTAGTCATCAATTGTATCATTAATATTTTTTAAACTAAGAAAAACTTGATTGAAATTACTAATATATTTAATAGAATCACCTTCAAAGAAAAACTTGATTGAAATTACTAATATATTTAATAGAATCACTTTCAGAAGAAAAACTTGATTGAAATTATTAATATATTTAATAGAATCACTTTCATGCGTTTATATAATATATATAATTTTTTTTTCTTCAATAAGAGATGGTTATATATAGAGACTTTGTCATGCACCCATTTCCCAAAGCTTGTCAATAATTTTTTCTAGAAATTTCTCCTAAAACTTTATTACCTACGATAACAATGTTACACTATGTACCTTTTTCGTTATCCCATTCTTTTATGTAGATGTATGTTAAACGAAAACCTTATTTCTCCTTCCAATGTTAATTCACATTCTTGTTGCACAAGGAGTGTCAAATTGGTATAAATTATTTATATTAATAAAGTCATTAATTTAATGAATAATTTATAACTATTAACTATTAGTGGCGGCTCAAGGCTTTAGAGGCCTAAAACAAATAAAAAACATGAGGCCTTTTTTAAATTAATAAAATAATTAAATTATGATATTTTTAATATTAGAACAATTTTGTCTTACAATTTCATTCTCGTTATCCTGAGTTTGTGTTACTATCATGAGTTTGAGAATCAAAATTATTATCCTAAGTTTGAAAATCAAAATTATTATCTTCGTAGATTACTTTATTATTGTCTTCACTTATATTTATATTGCTATATTCTTCATTTAAAGAAGACTCACCTACATTTTCTAATTCATTTTTTTTTGTTTATTTTTATAAATTTATCCATAGTCCCTTATTGTGATTCAACAAAAAGTTCAACTCTTATTTTTTTTTTGAACTTTTGAATAATCTGATTCAAATTTTCTAGTTGCCATATTTATATATTTTATATAAAATTAAAAATTATAATATATATCACACTGAATATAACTTATAAGTTAAAAAAAATAAAACCTGATTGTTAAGACAATAAACTTGATCGTAGGGTCTCAAGTCTCCTATTGTGATTCGATCCTGTCCTTTGGTATGTCTTTAAATATAATTTGTAACTTCTATTATCTTTCAATCCTGTCTTTGGTATGTCTTTAAATATAATTTGTACCTTCTAAATTATCTTCCTTAAATATGCACAAATTATTGATCACTGAAAAGTAGTCAAAGTAAACACAAATTCTTCATCAATCAATCTACTGCTCAAAATTTCTAAGTAAAGGCACGTACATAAATTACGCACACTATAAAATGATTAAATATCAAATGAAAGAAATTTGAAATTGAAAATAAATTGAAATAATATTATGGAAGAAACAAAGAGACAGAGGAAGAAAGGAGATAAGTGAAGAAAAAAGGAGAGAAGTGGAAGAGTCAGACAATCAATGATAGGACATATAAAGAGATGATATCAATATGTTGGAATATAGGAAAGAAATAAATTAGAAAGTTTTGATAGGAAAGATTTTTTTTACTGTTTAATTTTTTTTTAAATATTATTAATTTATTAAAAGACATTTTCAAGAATATTATTCATTAAATAGTATTTATAGTACCAATATAAATTTAAAGTTATTAAATAATATTTATAGCACCAATGTAAACTTAAAGTAAGTTAAAATATTTAAATTTTTAATTAAAATTTTGTTAGTATAATTTTAAAATTAAATATTTTTTATTTTATAATAATATATGAATATTAAATTTTTTTAGGCCTTGAGGTCTAAAACATATTAAATTTTTTGAGACTTTTGTAGTCTTGAGGCCTAAAGCATATTAAATTTTTTTGAGGCATTTAAAACCTTGAGGCCTCAGGCGGTTGCTTTACTTGCTTGGACGTTGCGCCACCCCTGTTAACTATATATATATCTATACAAATTAAATTTAAGTCTGCAACATTCTAATGTATCATCCTTTAAAAATTTCTTACACTCAAGGAAGAGGATATACATAAGCATAGTTCACTTTTCCAAATAGAAAGTGATATAAAGTTAACGTCTAATATTCGGTGTACATATGTACGGGTAAAGACTCGAATTAAGTATTTATTAATTATGGTTAAATCAGTAAGCTTCTTTCAATAATATATTAAAGTAATATATCCTATAATCTTTTTAGTACATTTTAATAAAATTCACTTTGATACTTAGTAAAATAAACGGAAGACTAGATTAAAAAACAAACTAGTCACCCACAAATATTATAATTAAAAATAAAAAAATCTGTTTAGACCTATTAGGGGGGCCCTGGTTTGATTAATGTTGATACGAAGGAATTAATCCATAGCCCCAAGAGTGAAGGAACGTCATCTAAAAGACAATGCAAGATATGATGCTTCAACACACACCAAAGAATCAACAAATATTATAGCATTTCCAACTTCAACCAATTTTTCAAGAAAGGAATATATGGAAATTTCATGCACAATTCAGCATGTGGGGCCACTCATGAGTAACTTCCCAATCCCTTCCCTTTCATCACCATCCAAACATTGTCACTATATAAATTCCCATACCTCTTTATATATGCATGTTTTTGCCTTATTGGCACCCTAGAACACCAAACCCTAGTTCAAAACAAGGTAAAAAATAAGGGTTTTTTTTTTTTTTGTGTAAAATTATCAATGGGGCATGCAAGTGGAAGCAACTACTCCTACTCCATGGCTGAGGCACCAAGTGCTAGTTTCAAAACCTCTTCATCTCCCATTCCCTATCTCTTTGGTGGCCTTGCCTTCATGCTTGCACTCGTAGCCTTGGCATTGCTTATCCTAGCTTGTTCTTATAGTAAAAATTCTTCATCTAATGGCAATGGAGAAAGAGCAAAGAGAAAGGGATTGGAGGTGGATTCAGAGCCGAAGATTGTTGTTATAATGGCTGGAGAAAGCAACCCTACATACATGGCCAACCCAGTACCATCCACGCACCATACTGAAGAAGCAAATTGATTGATCAAGGTATTACATGATTTCAGAAAATAAAGAATAGAGAAAAAGAAAAAGACAAAGGGAAAATTCTTCTTACCCTTGAATCCAGATTCTTTGCTGGATTTTTGGTAGTCTTCAACATACACTTCTGATTTTGATATATAAAAAATTCTTTTAATATATTTTAGAATACCAAAATCAGTATATTTTGAAGACAACACCCAAAACCCATAAAATCCAAATTACTTTCCCTCTTGATCTTTGTTCATTGGCATTTATGTATATACCTTTTTGTAAAATTGTTTAAGCTTAAGGCAGAACCAGTTATCGTATATTCTCTCTCTTCTTTAGTACTTTTTTTTTTTTGTCAAATAATCAGTTAGATCATTTTTGCATTATTTTCGTATATTGTTAATGTAAATATTTTTATTATTTCAATAAATTAAATATCATTTAAGATAAGAAAAATATTAGCAATGTATATATAAAGGAACTCTTTATTAGTAGTTGAGATTTATTTATTAAAACTCAAATTTATGAATGTTTGTAATATCGCTCTCTGTTTAATATGTTTCATCGCGAGTTCTAGTTTTGAGTAAATTTTATTAATAATATAAAGGAGGTAAAATGAGTCTTATAGTCTTTAAAATAATTATCATAAAATCAATAACCTTACTATATATTTATAAATAAGTTTTTGCTGGAAAAAAGGTAAAATTCACTTATATAAAATTCAAAATACTACTTCAATTCAAAAATTTAAAATAATAAATATATCAATCTTTCTTTATATTATTTGTTTTATCCATTTTTATTTAATTTAAAATTTTAAATTCTTACTTGAATTCTTAATAAGGTGAACCTTAACACCACATTGATGTACACTGTTTTGAGTCAATCTCGTCTCACATCTGATGATGCCTTCACCGTAAGAAGCCAAATCAAAATACCATAAATATTAAATATCACTCTAAGTGGATTCAGATTCAGCAAACTCATATTCATTTTATATAGTTTTCGATTTTAGCATGTTTTCCTGTATTTCATAAATAGCCATTTCAAAATTCTAAGTGAACTTTTTAATAGATAAAATTATTTGTCCAAAATAACACCTTATGTTATCTAAATATTTTTCTTATATCATGTTTATTTAATTAATATTTTTTTACTAAATCAATTTTTTTATCATTATTCAATCATAGCAAATACTTAAAGTTTGTTTATATATTTTGTGAAAATTATTTTTACTTAACTAGCACTTAAACCCATTATTTATTCATATTTTTATATTAATTGTAAAAAAATAAAAATAAAAAACAGAGGCCCACCTATAAAACCTGTGTTAACACAATAATTATTGAGACTGTGTTAATAAAACTTATGCTTCGGAAACAGAGTCAAAACAGAGTAAAACTAAACCTATATATACAATATAGGTTGCGGTTTTGGTTTATGAACCAAACTTAAATGTCGACCTCCCTTTTATCAGTTTAATTTTAATTTAACCACTAACAAATATAGATTTTAACCCCCTTAAGTTTTTTTTAAAAAAAGAAAAACACACCCACTGTACCTGCAAACTTTTCTCCGTCATTCCCAATTTTTTATGTAAGATATTTCTTTCATAATAACTTATCTATTTTAGAATTCCATTACACCTTTCACTATTTAGTTGAGGAATTAAAAATCATTCTTTCAACAACTTATTCTATTGTATATCGAATTTTAGTTATATTTTAATCATTCGTTCTAATTCCCTAAATTATTGAAGTTAATCTTAAGATTTGTTTTTTCCATTTTGTTATCGTTCTGTTTTAATAGTTGTTTTTTAGTTTTTCAAACGGTAGCTCTTGTGCTACACAGTTCTATTTAAAAAGAGTTGCTTTGTTGCAACTTTAACACAAGAAATAATAAAATATTTCTCTTTCCAGACGAATCTTCTATCTTTTATGCATAATAAGGTATAACTGCATTTATGAAGATTTTTTTTCTTGCACCAATAAAAACAAGACATGTCTAAGATTTTCTGAGATACCATAATCTATATACCATCAATTATGGTATTAGAGCCACTAAATCCTACTCTATTTTTCTTCTAGTCTTTTTACATTTCTTGTTATTTCTTTTTGTTTTTTACAAAAGATAAAGTTCCTTAAGCTTCTTTCATGCCTTCCTTGGTTCTTCAAACATGAGTTATTTGAGGACAAAAAAACAACAAAATAATACTTAAAGTAACTAGAAAGTGTAAGGAAGATAAAGAGCACACAATCCAAAATTTAGAATGCATATAACAATAAAATGAATCAAACAGCTAAAGAGTCTTTCTCTAAATATAGTTATCCACTTTGGTATAAGAATAAGATTGATCATGTTTTTAATAATATAATTTTTAGCAACAATCTTGAATGCAAAGACAACAATATTGAGAAACACGCACATTAGCATTCAACAAATCAAGGAGTGATGCAACACAAGAACAAATAGAACAAATATGGAAAATTGTTCAAGACTCAAAGATTGGCTCTGCATATAGAGCACACAACGTTGTTGGTGAGTCTACTATTTTAGCCTCAGGTAAATGTACTAAAAACTTGTAGATACCATATTGGTGAGACATTCTTTGAAGAAACAAAATCTTGGTTTGTTGAAGGAGACATCCAGACATGGTGCATGTTGCAAGAAATACATTAATACCATGAAGATATCATTACCTTACGTAAGAAAATGAATAAAGATTAATCATGTGTCATATCCAAAGCTATAATCAAGAAAATTTTAAATTTAATATTCAAGAGAGAACAACTACATTACTTGGCCAACAAACAATGTCATACACAATAATGATTTTTGGAAGTTTCAAGCTCATTGACTATCTTGTCCTCATGTCATTGTCATTTACACTACCAATGTTAATTGACCTAGTATAGGTCTATACAACATTTACAAGGTTTATGAAGTTCAGTTTCATCTAATTCAAAATGAAGATTGTTGACCAAATTTCATTTTCATTCTCAACTCCCACATGTACCTAAACAATTAAAAGGACCAACTATTACTCATATCTATAACAAAATGCATGAATCAATCCAAAATAATAAGAAAATAAATGTCTATACTAACAATAAAATGTTTTAAGTTAAAATTTTTATATATTCAAATTACTGAATTTTTTATACTAACATGAAGACTTTAATTTAGTCTTATTCTTATTACTTTAATTTATTAATAATATTACTCTTATTTTTTTTTTCAAAGCTACATGAATTAATATAATTATTTTAACTAAGTAACCATGCAAAAATATAGTATATGTGGTTATAAAATAAATATAAATATCCTATCGAAATTAAAAACTAAAATTTTATTAATACATGATTTTATTTTAATAAAAATAAAAATAAAACGATCATAATAATTAAAAATAAAGAAAAATGTGCTTCTAAGAATCATTGTTTAAAACATATCAACGTTTAAAAGAAAGATTTCTAAAAAAAGGGAAAAAAAACGTGCTTGTAAGCATAATTTTTTTAAGAAGAAAAAGAAAAGAAGAGTTCGTTTTTAGAAGTAAAAAAACAATAGTTGTGCTTCAAAACACAACTTTAAATAAAAAAAATTAATGAATATTGAATGAAACTAATGATTATAAGCACTATTTCATTTTCAAATTGTGCTTATAAACATGATTTACTAGATCGATACTAACTTTAAAATTTGTCAAATTTAATATGAATTATCCATTTTTGTAAAGTAAACCAGTTTGGTAACTATGATATTTGGGATTAGTAATTTTTATTAATACATATGTAAAACTAATTCGTGTGATATTAAAATATTTTATATATTGCAAGTTGAAGTGACCAATTCAATTTAAACATCTTAATGTGGTTTCAGATTTAAAAACTTTATCTATTCTTTGCTTTAGTAGAAGAATCCAACTTGAGTTCTTAATTAACTATGTAGGTTAATAAGCTCTTATGCTTGTAGAAGAAGAAATTTTCCACTTAGTATAACTCACTTTCTTCAAATAAAAAATTACGAGCAAGTTATTAACGTAAGAACCCATCTGAAATTTACAATTAGAAACGACCTCAAAAACAACTTATTAATTTAAGTCCACATTGTTTCCTTCCCATAACGTTTTGTTCACATTAAATTAAGGGTAAAATATTTTATTTTCTAATTTTTTTAAATTCAATTTTTATTTCTTTTTTCCTCATTTATAGTATCTATATATTTTTTTTTTAAATGTTCCTCTCTGTTTTCCAAATAATTTAGATAAGGTTTTATAGAGATACAAAACGTAGTTTAGAAACTAAAAAATGTAATTAATAAGATTATCTTTTTGTATTTTTCTGTAATTTTAATACCTGTGAAGTAAGTACATTACTTGCAGTTGGACTTTCCCTTGCTTATGACTAACAAGTTACTTGTGGTTTCAAACATCTCTCAAAAAAGTGAAACATTTTTCCATGATTTATAAACCACGTTAACTTCCTTTATAATTTAGAATCCTATGGACATTCCACTAGTCCAAAATAAAGTTATTCACATTGATTATTTTAATAAAATAATATCACCTTATCGAATTGACGTAGATACATGTGATTAAAAATTACTTTATACATAGATTTTAGAATTATATAATATAATTTTAATTTACTACATAAGGTTTGATTAAGAGCGATGTAGAAAGAAATATATTTTATAGCGGTTATCATCATAAGCCACATAAAATTGAGATTTTTTAAATATATTGTTTGTTAGAATTAACCTGAAATCTATAAACAGTTTTAATAACCTTATGGAAAATGTACTACATTTGATGCGATTAAATTTGATGAGGAATCTAATGAAGAAAAAAAAAAAGGAAAAAGAACTACAAAAAGAATTAAAAATACAAAACAAGAAGGAATGCAAGAAAAGAATAAGAAGACGAAACAAAGTTCAAGAAGTATAACTGGCCCAGCCCACTCACCACATGCAATGTTGTTTGAAAAGATTAGAGAACAAAAAGTAATAAATGATCCTTTCAGTAAATTTAATAAATAATGTATATTTTCAAATTTAAAATGTTATAAACGTATTTATTTATTGAAACACTGTTTTAATACGTCATTTTACAGAAAAATTTTAATATGTAAATTTTATAAGAGAAAAATTATTCATATCATATAATTAAAATAAATATATTATAAATATTATGGTTAAAATTTAACAAATTTGTTTATGGAAGAACATGAAATATATCTAATTATAATAATTTTAATATGCTTTAGGCTTCAAGGCCACAAAGGCCTAAAAAATATTTAATATGCTTTAGGCCTCAAGGTCTCAAAGGCCTCAAAAAATTCTAATACTTACATATTATTATAAAATAAAAAATATTTAATTTTAAAATTATACTAATAAAATTTTAATTAAAAATTTAAATATTTTAACTGACTTAGTTTATATTGGTGCTATAAATATTATTTAATGACTTTAAATTTATATTGGTACTATAAATACTATTTAATGAATAATATTTTTGAAACTTTCTTATAATAAATTAATAATATT
>Ga0209700_108341_pt1 | contig 13379 bp, 10 predicted proteins | sample SiratroredBW_FD_187528 | JGI IMG/M metagenome (GOLD analysis project Ga0209700, IMG submission 187528) | Root nodule microbial communities of legume samples collected from California, USA - Siratro red BW (SPAdes) (version 2) | ecosystem: Host-associated > Plants > Roots > Nodule | place: USA... | reverse complement strand
AAAAATTAAAAAAAAAATGAGGTGAAAAAGAAAAAGAAAAAAAAAAAGACAAATGTTAGGCCTAAATGTGGGGTGCAAATGTGAGGAAAATATAAGTGTTAAAGAACGAAGGCATTGAGTCTATACTATATTTAGAACATAACAAAAATGTGGTGCATCAAGAGGAGTCAGTACTAAAAAACCCTTGCACCCAACTCTTTTCTTCACTCACCTAGCAAAAGAGGGGTGCTACTCACGTTCAAAACCCATCTCAGGGGAAGCAACAACAAGAGAGAGCTTGAGTGGTTGTATGACGATGACTTGTTAGTGCATGGTGGCGTCAGAAGCTTTGGTGATGTCGACGGACGTGCAGGAAGCTCATAGCGGTCATTGGCGACTTTGGTGAAGCAGCGACTATGATGGAGGAGGCACGCGGGAGTTGTTGTATGATGAGTATATTTTTATTCACCCTTAACGTGTTTAACCTTGATTTTCTTAGATTATAATTGAGAATAAATCCATTGTTTTAAATAAAATTTACCCAATCAGGATTATTTAAACCTTAATTGAGATTATTGGTTAAAGTTGGATTTTAAGCATATTCTCTTACTTTTCTTATTTCTAATTATTTGCAGAGATTTTATGGGTTTCAAATCTACTCAAATCGTTTATAAAGATATTCTTCATATTTCCTATAAAGATGATCCTCTGAAATTCTTACTTGATTTAGAGCAAATATCCTTAAAATACTTTGCAATATCTTTTGTAGCATATTCAATTATTATGAGTTGGTATATGGAATAGAATTTGGAAACAAACTATCTGAAAGAAATTGGGAGAAGGAATATCTATATATTTACTAGAAAGAAGATATTTACAAAATTATTCTTTGGAACCTAAAGAAACATCTAATAATTGTGAGGATAATAATATCTGAGAATTAATTATGGGTTAATTTCATGAAGAAAATGATATTATAAATAGAGGCAAGAGAAAGCATGAAGGACACACATTGTTGCATAGAATAAACCGTAGCTTTAGTTAATTCTGTAATTCTTGTGTCTTCATCATGGAAGGCTAAACTCCTCCAGGTTGATTCTCTTGTGATTTCACAATGAATTCTGAGGTTTCTGTTTAATAAAGTTTTGTTCTTTACATTCTCTATAACTGTTGTGCTATATTGTTGGTCTCTTTGAAGTCCGTTTTTGGAAAAAATATTTTTTTTGTAACGCTTGTTGAGGATTCAATTGTTTTTCCTTTAATTAGAGTTCTTAGTTAATGTTCTTAGTCTTAATCAATTTCTTGTACGCTTAGTTAAGAGATAAAAGATATACATCTCATTCAGTATACGCTTGGAGACGAGGTGAGATATTGAATATATTAATAGACGCCTGTTTTGCTAATAAGATTTTGTTGAATTTGATTAATGCTTGTTTGATTGAGTTAAACTCTGTGAGGAGAATTGAAGGATAATAGTATTAAGAAAACCAAGGAAGAATTTGTTGTGAAAGAACTTGAACCTACTTTTTTTATTATTTTTAAATCATCTATTTTAATTTGTTGCACAACAATCCTCAAACCCCTCTCTTTAATTTTTGTAAATAAGTTTTAGATATTGATTGTCTGAATTTACTATTGGATTCGTTAGGAGACGACTTGGGGTTAACTTTTCTTTGTCTATACTGTCATCTCTTTGATGTTAGATTATCTAGCACTACGTTAGACGATCAACACTAGAATTCTTTTGATTTGCTCGTGAAATGACGACAATCAAATTTGGCGCCGTTGTTAGGGAATCCAATTTGAGTTTGGTTTCAATTTTCTTATGTATCTGCATAATGTTTTTTTTTTCTTGCATATCTAACTTTTTTTCTTTTGTTAGTTATAATTAATTAGTTTTCCAAATTATTAGAATTATAAAAAAAAATCCAATATTTGTTATATCAAATCTTAATTTATGTTGTTATATCTTATTTGATTCTATTTTGTTTTTTCATATTTTATTTCTATCTTTAATTATTGTTTCTATCTTTCTTTTTAAATTTATTGTTTTTATTTTTATTTTTAATTTCTATGCTATTTTTAATTTTTAATTTTTTGTTATTTTGTTTTTAGTAAATTTAATTTCAATTTTGTCTTCATTTTTTTCTTATTTTAAATTTAAACTTTGGTTTTGTTCCTTTTTAATCTTTAAAGTCTCAATTTTTTTAAAGAAAATTTGTGAAAGTGGTCTAAGAACAACTCTAGCTAGGAAATACATGTTACTTAAGAATGTCCAGTTGTGACTCACCTCTCTTTCTTGAGAGTTTACTCAGTAAATTTTCAACACATTTTCTTTAAAGAGAGAGACAGAGGGAATTTTTTCTAAAGCATTTACTCTTCCTATGTAGAAGCGTGTAATTTCTTTCTATCTTCTGATTTATTGTTAATATGGATTCAACTTATATGATTAACCAAATTTCATGATATTCTTCACAATGAAATAATTATGGAATACAATGTGAGTCCTATGAGTCATATTCCCAGTCTTATGAACCATGTTTTCAACACCCACCACAACATTGTGACCCATGTTTTCCACAACCATTGTAACCTTATGAACCATATCAGTCTTATGACCCATATTTTCAGCAACCACCACATCTTTATGAGCAATGTATTGAACAACCTTATTGTAAATGACTCTGAGCAAAGTCAATCATTTTTAGAAGAACTTATGAGGTGATTGTGTGAAAGTACAATAAAATCTCAATTATGTTTGCAAGTTTGTATTGATAAATTAGAAAAGATTGTCTTACAAGGAAAGAAAACTTCTAAAGACATGGAGAATTACATTATGATTGAAACTTTTGTTGAGCTAAGATTTAAATTTACTTAATGATGGTAGTGTAGATATTGATTTAACAAATTTTCCATAACTTGATACAGGTTGTACTTTTGAATTTGATACGTGTGATGAGATTAATTCTTCCATATCTCTAGTTTCCTTTTGACTAAGAAGCACAAAATAAGATGACTTGGCAAGAGGCAGTGACAGATGAGATGGTGGTCACGACGATGAGGTTAGGGTTTTGACGGTGAGGGCAGTTGCGGTATGGGTGGAAGAAGTGATGGCAACAACTAAGGTTTAGTCGGGGCAGCAGGGGCAAGGCTTGCAAAGGCAAGCTTGATGGTGGTCACAACGATGTTGTTGTGGGACGGTGATGGTGGTAGTTCAAGGTTTTGGGATGGTGACAGTGGCGTTTCAAGAGGACGGGGATGTGGCGATTCAAGGTTGCACAACGGTGATGGTGAAAAGACTAGTTGGAGAAGTGAAACTACTGAGTCACGGTGACTCAATCACCCTCAAGAGACGAGTGATTGTTGAGGAACCATCGATGTCGTCAAAGGGTGAAAAGTTTTTGTGGGAGAAGAACTCGAAGGATTTGGTGGATGGCCGGGAGGTTGCAACTATCAATGGTGGCTTGAGGAGGTAGTGGAAGTGGGTGGCGTTGTTGGTGACGCCAGGGATCTTGAACTTCACAGAATTTTTCTCTTTGTTTCCTTCTTTGGTTATCTTGATGTATTGTTGTGGCACCTATATGCTTCAATCTTTAGGTTTTTCCTTTTTCAATATGCTCCTGCTGTAATAATCTGAATGTGCTTCCTTGGAATGGATTCTATTTTCATGCATAGAGAAAAGGAAATATGCTTTGTGACAGTATGACTTTTTCTGGCTGCTATAGAAAGGAGTTGGGTGTGAATGAAAATGGGATCAGAAGGGTTACCATGAGAGTGTAGAGTGTCTGAGTGAAAAGCATCTTACTTTTTGTGTATGAATAGAAGAGTTTAGTGAGATCAGACTACGTTCTATATTGTGTGAGAAAAGCAATTCATATCTTCAAAGTTGTCAAGACCATATCAATGGCATAACAACTTTTTTAACATTTTGAGTTGTTATTATGAGTGGAGTAGAGTGGGTAGTGGAAAGCAAACTCTTATTTGAAGAACCGATGATGATGGGAGTAGTGTGAGGGAAAACTGGTAACAGTGGTGAAAGTCGACTTTGTTTATGAAGAGTGAAAGATGGGAGTAAGCACATTGTTTTCTTTTTTTTATTTCTTTTTTGACTTTTAATCAGTTAACTGTGAGTTCTCGGGAAGATATGAGGATGGACGAATTCTTCCTCCACCTCCATACCCTATTCCTGCACCTCTATAAAAAAATTAATTCCCAAAATATCCATGTTGAAATGACCAAAATGACCTTGAGGTACCATAATGACAATCGGATGACACCCATCCGGTTTACATTTGAAAAAAAAAATCTAAACCGGATGTGGTTTCATCCGATTGTCATTTTATTTGCAAATGACAACCAGATGCACCCCCATCCGATTTATATTTTGGAAAAAATGTAAACCGAATGGGGTGTCATTCGGATGATACTCTATCCGGTTTACATTTAAAAAAAATAAACTGGATGGGGTGTCATCCTGTTGTCATTTTGTTTTGCAAATGACAACCGGATGACACCTCCATCCGGTTTATATTTTGAAAAAAATGTAAACTGGATGGGATTGCTATCCGATTGTCTACAAACATCATACTATTATCTTAGAATGTCCAAGTCTAATATTTTTAGGTCGAAGTTTGATCCTAAGCAACCCTCTATGCCCATATCCTATCCAATCGATAAACTGGAGGACCTGGAATCAGGCTCCTACTTTGAATCCTTTTACTACCCTTTTAACAAAGCTTCAGTTCCAATTGAAAGTGGCTATTTTGCAGCATTGCCTGCTCGCACAAGAATACTAGTGTGCCATGATATGGCTAGAGGGTATTTGGATGATAACTGGGTCTAGGGAGGCACTAGATTAACCACTTTTTGCTTATGCAAGATTTTCACTTTGCCTTTGACTTATCTAACTTTGTTTGATGTAATTGTACCCTTAATCTCTTAGGTGTTGGGGACTTTTATCACTAAGTCGGAGGAGGGAGCTGGAGTATGTGAAAGTTATGAAAGTGAAGGAGTGAAAGAGAATATTGACTTTTCTAATTTTAAAGTAAGAATATATGCGTAATTTTATATTAACTATGGAGGTGCAGGAAGAAAGTATAGGGGTGGAGGAAGAATTCTTCATGACGATGAATAGTCTCATTGTATTGTATGGAGATCTCCTTTTAAATTTTCTTTTTTTACTTTCCCGATTTTCCATTATGGTTTATTTTAATTAATGTTCTTTATTAAGAAATTGAAGAATAAATCTTCTTAATTTCATATTATTTTCAATTAAAAAGACAAACAGAACGTTCAAATCTAGAAAATCTAAAAATGAATTATCCTTTTTAATTTCAATTGAAAGGAGATAGAAGAATGTCATTGAGCATGTTTGAATGATGTAGGAAGTGATGGGAAAAGAGGGAGTGTAATGAGTAAATTGGTCCAAATGAGAGAGATATGTGATAGGAAAAAAGAGGTGGCCATTAGTGTGAGACTGCTTAGAAGGGCAAAATGGTAAAACACATTTACTATGGAAGTGCAGGAAGTTAGAATGGAGGTGTAGGAAGAATCAGTAGAGTAGCGAATGGCTTTGTGGTCCAAATATAAAGAGGGTGTGTGAGGAAGGTCCAAATGGAAAGAGGGGTGTGTGAGGAAGAAGAGAGAGTAGCATATGCCATTTTTATTTGAAACTGTTGGACTTTAATAAAAAAAACATTAATTTATTTTTCAGTTTTTTTTTCTGTATATTTTTTTTAAAATAAGACCAAAATTTTCTTTTTATTTTTTCCTAAAACTTTCTTTTCAATTATTTATGAAAAATTTAATAATTTTTTTTTAATTTTAAGAAGCAAATGAAAACATATATATATTTTATTTTTTCTAAAATGATAAAAAAGTTAAAAATCTAAATTATATTTTTTTATCTTTTATTTAAAAAGAAGATTTAATATTTTTTATTATTTTTTGAAAATAATAGAAAATAATAAAACCTATACTTAAATCAAAGGACTATTTTTTTTCAAGAATGATTAGAATTTTTTTTTAGTTTTAAGAAATAATTTATTTGTTTGGAAGAAATTGAATTTTTATATATAAAAAATATTTGATATTGTTGTTTATTTTTATTAGTTGATTAACTAAGTAATAGATGGACCATTTAGTGTTCATCTTTTCTATATAACGTTATGTTAAAACAAACAAAAACACAAGTGTCTAAGTAATGTAATTAGATCATCAGCGTACAACTAGTAATATAAGGATATGATCAATAATTAATTTAATATTTATTTATTATTATTATCAAAAACTTTAACTGAGGAAAGTGTTGTTGCTTCTAAACTATTTTACCAGTCTTAACACTTACAATGGTAGTTTAAATTATAATCAATAAAGATAGTCTTCCATAATAATTGTCACTGTCTGATTTACTATTAGAAGTAGATACAATTATTAAGGTAAATCGTTATAAGATTGTAATTTTATATCAATCTAAATTTAATTTAACATAACAAATTTTATTTGTAAAATCACATTTACATTCACTTAAATATAATATTTTATTTATATATTATATCGCTACACGGTTTAAGATCTTCAACACACATGCATGCTCACATCTAAGTCTGTAAGAAAGTAAACTCTACAAAACAAATTAATCAAAGGTTGAAATTATTTACAATTATGAACTTTATTCGAGGTCGATTTTGCTGGCACAAATTTACACATATATACTCGCATATACCACTGTCAAAACTAAATTGTGAGCTCCATTAAAAAAAAATCTAACATAATAATTGTAAACAAAGAAAAACTTATTTAATCCATATTCAACCATACTCCTTCATTCATGCTTCCCTCTACTAACGACGTAGTACAAAGAAGTAGGTAATGAAGAGGGAGGTTGTTTGTTACATAATGGAAAAATTGAGATGGGATCTTTGAATTCAATATCCTCCTTCTTATTTCCTTCTTCATACACACCGATTAGGCTCCAACCTAGACTTCCTATAAGAATGCTGTTTGTTGTGTTTCCATTTCTACGATTTCTTCTCGCAGGGAAGTCCAACTCAAATACAATCTCAGCTTTATTCTACTCTTGATCTGAAAACAGCCCCTCCCCTTTGTCTTCTAGATCACACCAAAGTATTGTCTTCCACTCTCTAACTATGAAATTGCACAGAGCACTGAATTGCATAGTATCATTAATGAATACTCTGAACTTGATATCGAATAACATGACACTTTCCAACATAGGAAATGATATAGAACAACATATCGCTGCCTTAGGAAATTTGTTTCGAAACGAGAAATGAATCGATGATTTCAACCCAAAGCAATGCCAGTGCTCTTTCTTTTTAAGCTTTGTGAATAACAAACGGAAATCAAAATGCATAAGAGGATTAGGACAGCATACTTGGATGGCATTATTGGGACTTATGTATGGATAATACACATCAAGATATAGGTCATCACCACAAATAAACATGGCCATTGGAGACACCTCCGAGCTCAACTCTTCTTCAAAAATCTGATAATCTCCATGCCGATAACCAACTAATACTTTAACTCTCGGCATTTTGCTTATACTACTTGGTAGCTGATAAAGCCTTTCGCATCCCGTCAAGGACAACAATTCAAGCCCAACAAAATTTCCAATTGAAGATGGCAATTTGTCTATGTCCGTCGAGTCTAAATATATTCTCTTTATTTTCTCCATCTTTCCCAATACTTGTGGGAAACTCTCAAGAATTAAGCACTGCCGAAGATCCAAAGTTTCAAGAGATGGCAACATGATGCAGGGTGCAAGAGTTTTCAGCTTGGTGCAGTCTTTAGCACTCAAGAAGCGAAGCTTATCAAGAAACCCAATTGATTCGTCAATGTTAACCAAATTAGAGCATTTGTCGACACGCAGAGTTGTTAAGAGTGGTGCTTCTCGTAGGCTCGGTAGATCAGTTAAGAACTTGCAATCTTCAAGATTTATTACTGACAATGACTCCAACATCTACAACATAAAAAGCAAATGGGTCAACTTATTATCTTTTAATGTAGAAACTCATGTTGAGCACTAAAACTTTGACTGATAAACCTGCCTTTTTTTGTGGTGTGAATATCTGAAGGCAACTTTCAGGCATAAGGAGTATCTCAAGACGTTTGGGATTGAAATCAAAAGGTAAAGATGGTGAAGGATAGCTACTCCAGTCTAGCACTCTCAAGCTATTTGGTAGATGCTCGGGCCCTGTAGAAAAGGTTGAATCTTCAATGATCAAAATTCTCAAGTTCTTCATTTCCTTAAAGGCTTTTCCATTCCATTGCACTTGTATGTTGTTGTACCCTTCAAGCTTTATGAATTCTATTTTATCAGATCCCTTTCCCGCCAAAGCATAGTTTATCCACAAAAACATGCACTTTAATTAGCTATGTCATCCATGGATAAATATAGAATAACATGTATTCAATAAAATGGGTAAATTAACAAAGAGATGAAAGGAGTAAAAATAGCAAAAATGTTTATAATATCAACATACCGTAGTTTCTTCCAAAACATGAACAATGTCCTCGTTAAACCATAATCTACTACGTCTGCCTGGCTCAAGTGTTGATTCCTTCCTTACAATTTCTCTACCTGTGTCTCGAATTAGGTCATGCATTCTCACAAAACCAGAAGAATCAATCTTTATGAGAGATCTGTCAACCAACACTCTCAAACCATCTTCTACATAAAAACCATGAGCTTGTAGCAGTGGTGCGACATTGCCCAGTTCACAGGTATTGAAGAAACAAGCAATGTCTAGGAAAATTCCCTTCTCATTTTCTTCCAACCCATCATAGCTTACTTTAAGTATTTCATGAATCTTCTCATGAGGAATACTTTCATATTTATCTAATGCAGAACTGCACTCATCGAAACTTCTTCCAAATAAGTGAGATCCTATAACTTCCAGGGCCAACGGAAGGCCACACGCATAAGATACTGCACGGCTGGAAATATTGACATAAGGTGGACCAACTTTACCATATTTGAAGGCATGCCAGTTAAACAATTCCAAAGCTTTTTCAACATTTAATGGCTTAACCTCATATAAGTTTACCACCCCATGAGCATCTAGCAAGTACTTGTCTCTAGTGGTGATGATGATTATGCTTCCAGAGCCAAACCAATCATGTCCCCCTGCAAGCCCCTTTAACTGCTCTAATTTGTCGACATCATCCAGAACTAAAAGGAACTTCTTCTGTTGAAGTCTCCTTTTTATCATCGGCATTCCTTTATTGACATCTCCCACTTTAATATGTTCTTCCTTGAGTATTTCAGAAAGTAGTATTTCTTGGAGTTGGACAATCCCATGCTTATTAATTGCCTTTTCTCTAATGTCAGGTACAAAACACGAACCTTCAAAATGCCAAAAAATATTGTTATACACAGCACGAGCGATCGTGGTTTTACCTATACCCCCGATGCCATAAATTCCTATCATATTGACATCAGACCCATCTCCAAGGGGAGATTTCACTCCTTGCACTGCATACTCCATCCCAATTGGATTGTCAGCAACATGTAGAGGGATGTAATTTATCTTTTTAGATATCTCTTCAACAATCTTTCTAATAAACTCATATTCTGGGTCATTCCTATCCATTATAAGAAAACATGTCAACTAAAACTAAACCATAATATTTTTGTTTAGTTCATTCATTTCAATCAGAACTAATCACATAAAATTTAGCATCCTTTTTTTTTCAAATTTTATAGATCAAGATCCATATGATTTATTTCACTTTCCTTCCCTATTAGTAGTAATACGAAAATTATCAGTAAACGAGAGTTTCTAAAAGGATAGTATGAAATACCCATGCTAGAAATGCCAGCCTGATAGATTAGCTGCTTCATGTAAAGCGTTCCTCCATTTTTGTGCCTTCTCATTGTCAGCGTCATTGTAGAACCTGGCTTCGTGTTTTGACAATGCTTCTGCATAAGTTCCAGTCTGATGTCGAACTTGTGACGGATCCACCTCATAAAATATTGGATAAACCGATCGACCTTCTTCGTTCAAACATTCAAGTATCTTTACAAGTTCATTTAAGCAGTAGGTTGAAGATGCATAGTTTTTGGAGAAGACAACGAGGGAAATCGTTGAATTTTGAATTGCGTGGAAAAGAGCAGGGGTGATTTCTTCCCCTTTTCTAAGACCACCATCGTCGTAGAAAGTACGAATCCCCTTTTGGCACAACGCACGGTAGAGATTATATGTAAAATGTAAACGAGTATCTTCACCTCTAAAATTTAGAAAGACATCATAAGTCCATGGATGCCTGGAGGAAGACAAGGATGGTGAGATTTTTTCTGCCATGATATAAGAACTTCAAAAATAATAAGAAACTAGTAAAACAACTTATGTTTGAGGTAAAACAAGGTTGTGATGAGTGAGAAGCAATTAACAAGTAGTTGCATCTTTAGATCTGGTGGGTGAGTTCACTCTTTTTCAATGGCAGAGGTGCTGGAGAATGTTCTCTGACTATATTAAAGAAATATCATGTCTAAACGCGTGAATGAATAGGCACACCGATTCATTGACTTTGACAAAGAAACTCATTATCATTGGCCATATACAATAGTGTTTCTTTAACAGCAAATGCATATATAATAGTGAGACAATTTCTAAGGGTTATTAAATGGAAAATGTTTAACCTACATCCAAAATTTTATAGATCTCATCTACCATAAGAGAAGATAGGAACAAAGAATTAGAGTATAATAATGACTTTTAAATACGGGTCTATCTTTCTTGTTAAAATTATCAAACAGTTTATGTGATACAAATAATTTCTGACTAATTTCATTAATAAAAAATAAAAAACTAAATTAATAATTAATAAATAAATAAGCTTAAAAAATATCTCCTAAAAATAAGTGGTATAATTGTAAAATTGATGTAATGAATTAGAAGAAGAGGAGCGGAAGTTATTCTCACTTTCGCTCTACATTTTCAAGTAATAGAGCAAGTGGCTTACGGTGCCCAATAATGATATTACTTTTACAAAACATGTTAATATTACTTCTTTGAGTGGCGTTCAAACCAATATTAGATAAGTAATAGTTTAAAGTTGTTAGAATATTACAATTACACAAACAAATAAGTAGAATATTAAAAATAATCAAAGGAAATTAAATGTATTTATTTATAATACTTTCTATATTTAATTTCCTAGAATTCTATATTAAGTGAGATATTGTAAACAAAGAAAATACATTCAAGAAAAACCTTTTTTTTCTGTTATCATATCTTTTGTTCATATTTTTCTTTTTTATAATGTGATATTTTCATTTTAACATATTTATCACATCCTTGTCTAACATTTCCTAACCTTCGATATCATCGTAAGATAGTATCAGAGCGGTGTTAGATCCTGGGAACTCAAAAACCAACATCATTGTTAAATTACCCCTCTCAGCCGAAAAACACCAAAAAACCAAAAATGACATTTTTAGATGATGAAATTGGCAACAACATGAATCAAAACCAGAATAACTCCTCAACCATTATTGATAAATTAACTTTACAAATTGCAAATATGCTTCATAATGGCCTAGGAATTCAGCAAACACAAGTCAATCTTGACAATTTGTCAATTGGTTTCAAATTAAATTGAGACAATTATCCATTGTGGGCAACACTCATGAAGAAAGCTATCGGTGGCAGAGGAAAGAAGAGTCATCTAACAGGTATACCCCCGACACCAGAAGAGACAAAATCAATATATGAAACTGTCTTAAGCTCGATAACTCAGAATATTGAGACTAGTTTGATAAACAATGTTTTCCAGTTCCCAACTGCCAAGGCCTTATGTGAGGGATTGGCTACTACCTATGGAAGCGGCACAAACTCGATGGAAATCTATGATTTACACCAAAAAGAAAACACACAAAAACAGGGACAGGATACCCTAGAGGATTTTTGGAACAAATTACAAGCTATATGGATGGCGATTGACAGAAAGCAACCGAACCCTATGAAATGCTCAGATCATATTACAATTCTTACTACCATTCCACAAATTCACTGAGTTTGCTTCGAAAAAATGTAAATCAAGCTAAAATAGTGACTCTGTTAAAACATTTGCCCGATCAAGAACATGAATTTGATAGATACAAACTGCTTGGCCAAAACTCTTTCTCAGATAAAAAATACAAAAAAACAACAATCTACATGTGCTTAATAGGATTATGAAATATAGGATTGTAACCAATGACTACAACACTTTGATTGCACATAAAAACGCTAGAATAATGTAAGAAATCTGCAGTTTTATGAGAAAAGTAGAAATTCATGACAATTCAGTAGAGGTTTGAGCAAAACTTTTATATTTTGCCTTAATACTCACTAGACTCCTAAACCAATAAAAATAGTTGCTCTTGAAGTATGCTATCCAATCAGCACCACAAAAGATTTAATGATAAAGGATGATCAAGAGATCTAGGTTGAAAATCTAATCCGAGTCACAGTCCCTTTAAGATACTATAATATACATTTCACCATGACCGAGTGGGTTTAGCCATGAATTGACAAACTTTGTTCATAACAAAGCTTACTAATGATCTAGTTAGTCTAACATACCGCAAATCACCCACCACTCAATGATATACAAAGTTGGATCATAAAACATATCAACACCAAGCTTAGAAAGTTTACGCTTAGAAACCATAGGAGAAGAAATTGAATGAGCATTGTCGCAACCGAAATCATGACAGGAACGACAATCTGAAGAAATTAATGATTGAAAATGAGAGGAGTCGTCACCATACTTTATTATGGAAAACTATGAAAAAAGCAAAGATAAAAAAATGGTTTGGGAACCAGATTTGGGGTCAGGAAGTTGGTTCTGCATGAGGAAGGTATTAGCACCCCCATAACTTCCGTCCTAATACGATACCTTTCATTAAATGAGTAAAACTAGTTTGGTTTTCTAAAATGCTTACTTTTCTCAAAATGAAAAAAAAAATGAAAGTAAAAACAAGGGAAATATTTTTTTTTATTGAGGCCTGACAAGGATTGACATTGCTTCTACATATTTTCATTCATGATGAAAAATCAAGGTTTACGTAGTTCTAGTAGAAAATTGTTTGTTGATGTTTGATATTTTTTAATTTAAAACTTTGTATTTTTTAATTTTTGAAAACTTGATATTCATCGTGTGAAAACAAATTAAAGAATAAAAATCAATTACAAGATTATTGTAAAAAAAAATTATTGCATATATAGGAAAATAAAATATTATGGTGATGTTTTTTTTTTAAGAAAGTGGGACATTTAATAAAAATACTAGGCCAAATAAATGAGCCCAAATTCTATTATAAAAACTCGGTGTGTAAAAATACATAAAATGAGGTGAAAAAGAAAAAAAAAAAAAAAAGACAAAAGGGG
>Ga0209700_108340_pt1 | contig 13380 bp, 9 predicted proteins | sample SiratroredBW_FD_187528 | JGI IMG/M metagenome (GOLD analysis project Ga0209700, IMG submission 187528) | Root nodule microbial communities of legume samples collected from California, USA - Siratro red BW (SPAdes) (version 2) | ecosystem: Host-associated > Plants > Roots > Nodule | place: USA... | reverse complement strand
TATATATATATATATATATATATATATATATATATATATATATATATAACACTGTCTTTAATCATTTGTTAAATTTTATTTAAAAAATTGTAAGTATAATTAATTACATAAAAGCATAATATTTAATGAATTTTAAATAATAATAAATGTATTAAAATGTATTAAATAGTATGTTTTTAGCACATTTTTTGGTAGACAAATTAACTTCAACATCGGAAACAGCCCCTGGCATGTTCCCTTATGCACATGTAATTTACTCCCCAGACCAATATTCTTATAATCTATAATTTATGTTACTGAGTTGTTACCCCTTTTTCCATTAACTTTTACCTTTAAGCACTTCAACACCAAGTAGCTACATGTATGGAAGAGGCATGAAAGAGTCCAGAGTTAATTTATAAAAGGAAAATAATGATTTGACATATATAATAAGTGTAACATAATAACTTAATATTCTGTAGAGAGTATGTGAAAGAAAAAAATGACACACAAATTCATTTTATATGTATTATCCTTGTATCACTACCGTTCTCAAAACAAGCACAACCCTGGATTTTATTACTACCTTTATTTAATAATTTCTTTTGTCTGGAAATTAGCAAATCCTTCATTTCTCTTCCATTGTTGTGCATGCATGATGGTAGTAGCAGTATGAGAACTGAGTCCAAGCTCTCTTATATATCATAAAAAACCCTTGAAATAAATGAAAGAGTGTATACTATAATGGAAGCAATAGATTATATACCAATACTTTCATTAACGTGGTGTGACATCATCTCCACCAAATCCAGCTCCTTCTTAACTTCAATCCCCATAGTTGGTGTCATCATCTTAGTCTCACGATGCTCATCAATATGAACACGTTCTTCATGAGATTGCTTTCCCTCCACAGTAGGAGCACAGTGTACTTTTCCATCAAAATCTTTGTCATCCATTGTAGAAGCACTTTGTATATCATCTAGCAGAGAATCAATGCTACACCCCTCTTCAAACAAGTTATCATCCAAACAAAAATCTGGGACCTCGTTAAAATCATACTTTGGCACCAACTGGCCATTGGGACAGAATTGATCAACACACAGGAGCTGTGCGGCTGCTTTGCCGTTATTGTTTGTCTTAGCATTGGCATTTCTAGCAGATTTTTTTCGATAGTCCATTGGTGGATTTTGGTCTAAGTTCAAGCTCTTGATATATTCCTGAAGAAGAGAGCCTCTAGGGTACTTTGAACGGCATTTTCTTTTGGAATATTGTCTTCTCTTTGTTGCGTTCCAATGGTTTTTGATGGAGTTTTCAGTTCTTCCAGGCAATTTTTTCGCAATCTCTGCCCACTTATTTCCTATCTCTGCATGAGCTTCGATCAGTATCCTATCTTCTTCTTCAGTCCATATGTCCTTCTGCAAAATGGCACAAAACTAGTTTGTTTTATAATACAAGGCAGCGCAATGAATTTCAAGAATATAATATAATTTAAAAGTATATCAAGGTCTTATGTGGGTTAAAAGGAATAAACTTCAACAATATCATTGTTATTTTTATGACAAATAAATTGAAACCTTAATATCTGGCCTTAAATGGTTATGCCATCTTTCTCTGCATTGCTTCCCTATTCTCCCAGTCAAAGCCTGAGCTATGTGTGACCACTTCCTCACTCCATATTGGTCCACCAGTTGAATCAACAATCTGTTTATGGAAGCAGTCAAAGCACAGATATGTGTTTTTTCCAACAGAAACATGCCAAATCCATTATGTGAACAAATAAAAAAGATGTAACGAGATTATATAAATGGCCATTGAAAGCAAAAGGTTTAAACATGGAAAGTATACAATGAATGAAATTATGCACCTGTCTTCCTCTGATGTCCATTGCCCCTTCACTATGTTGGATTTCTTCCGAGGTTTGAATGTTCTCCGAGTGCTTGGTGATTCCCTAAGGTTTTTATTCAAACCAACTTTTTTATAAGGTGGGGATATGCATGAGACTTCATCTGGTACAACAAAATTCAAAGGTTTGGTTTCTAGAGCATTGAAGGGCAGGTATCTTTGGTTTGCCACCTCCATATCCATTTGATTAGTGCGAGGGAGGTTCAAACTATAACCTACATATTGGAAATTGTGCATCAGATGAGTATGTGCACTACCATTATTCTCAGCAAAAGGCTTGCACTCAAAAACTTCAAAATCAGGAGGTGCAGACTCACAGTTTACATTATGATCAAAGGGATCAAAATTTGGAGCGTGTACCCCGAAAATGGGATTGGATGAGGAGCCATTATTCACAGGAAACTGATCAATATGATGAAAATCTTGCAAGAAACCCTGTGAGGAAGGAGCTCCAAAAGGAAGCTGATCCCCCATGCTGGGTTTCAAGATATTTTCTTGCACATGCATTGGCTGCGAGGCATAGTTTTCTTTGAGGCTTGCTCCAATGTCCATGAAGGAGTAACAGAAACTGAGGGTAATGTCTGCGTTTCAAGCCATCTCCGTTTGTGTTCCTTAATAGGAGAGAGAGATTGAGAATGCATTAATTGCATGGCAATGCATCAAATGGCCAAGATTGTTTCACATCTAGATACTTGACCATATATGTTACAGTTCAAGTATAATAATAATGTTGCGGTTACTTCATTGACATGGTTATGGTCAAACCTTGCTTTGTGACTAGATATTATGCAGTAGTATGTAATTATAATCCATGAATTCTAAAAAGCCCACATTAACATTCATAATTTGACTAAATTGTTTTGTTACTCAATAATTTGACTGCATTTAGATATTTTTAGTATATGTCATTGTTTCTCTTGTAGGGGTAATGTCCAAAAAACATTAAATGTCCAAAAACATTTCAAGCTGTTCCTTTGTTAGGGTGAAGAGGTACAAGTCCTAAAAAACACAGCTACACCATACAGCTATTATTAAGACCTCCTATAAGATAAACTCCTAGAGGGACAAGTTTGGCTATGATTATTAAGAATGTTCTCAAGCATGAAAAACCAATTTAACATGTCATATACATGATTCAATGCATAACCTTCACTCAGGATAAAAGGCCAAATTGAATGGCTTGTAAATAAGGGAGCACTTCCACTCCACTGATACTGATAGCTTGATATTCTGACATTTCCATTCCTTTACTAGTTTGATGTTAATTACTAAGTACATGCTCATATATGTGGTTATTTTTTAAGATTTTCTTAAAGAAAACTTTCTATAATGTTTTAATCGAAACTTATTCTAATCCAAAATAAATTAATTCAAATATAGAATGAACATTTTATTAGTGAATCTTTTTTGGAAAATAAATCTATTTAACTTGAGATGCAGCTAGTTTATTTGTGCAGAAAATTTACTGCACCTAACATATAGTTAATTAAGTTAACACTCTCAACAGTTTAAAATAGTCTTACCTGAAAAAGTCTTGTGCAGTAACTGACCATAGTTAACAACTTCTATTTAATTCTAAAGTTTAAACGTTGCCAAAAAGACAATAAATGGCAAAGGATCATTCTCAGTAATAATCAGCTTTAAATGGAAATAAAATCACCAAAGAAAGTCCAATCCCCCCCAAAAATATCAGAGTTAATTTCAATGTTAAACATGTGATTACTCAATTTAAGATTATCTCTGCTACATTTTTAGTCTATACTAAAAAAAATATTTACTTTACCAATATTATTTAGTTTATATAAAAACTTTTTTAAGATTATGTGAATTGAGTCCATTCAGTTTTAATATTTTAAAAAATTGTATTTTTGGAAAAGTGAAATACAAAAAATTTAAATTACTTTCTTTATAATTATAATAACATTTAAATAAAAGACTGGTGCAATTGTGAGCTATGGAGAACCTCAATAAATAAAGATTCTACAGAAAGGGTGTGTTTAAACATATATAATTGTTCTAAGGGTTTGAAGGGAATAAAAGACAACATAAAAAGAATAATAAACCTTTTTTCTATCTCTCTAGGAAAACATTTTCATTTTCGTATTAATTAGCATTTCCATATTTCATATACTGAAAAACAATCTTGACAAATTTTTCATTATTTTACTTGAGAAACAAAGAAGTGTGGGAACAAAATATGTATGCTGCTTCTGTAAAAAAATGTCTATTGATCACGTTTTCCACAAGAAAGACAAATAATATAAACTAAAATGTTTCTACTTTTTGTGCACGTAGATTCACATCCAGGTGGCGTTGATGGAACTACCATAAATGTGAGTTTTCAATTTTGCAGTATAATATGTAAAATAGAAAGAGATTTGTTTTTATTATGTAAATAGGCAAGTCTTGTTAGTTTGATTACTTTATTTTGAAGAAACTGTGTCAGTATTCAAACCACGTTATCCTAAAGTTGGTGACACAAATTCAGTGTAATACGAAAAAAAAAAATTATATTTAACAAATTTTAATTAAGCTCGTATCTAATCAAAGAAGTCGTATCAGTTTACCTGTTTCCCTTTAACTTAGTATCTCAATCAGGTCTATGACCAGTCTTAATATTAAAATATTAGTAAAAGTAGACTATCTTTTATAAAACAGTTCTATTAATTAATAGGTCAATTCTTCTTTTAAGAAAAAAAAGGGGGCTTTTAAAGGAAACAGAAAAATAGGAAAAATAATACAAAATCTTTTAATTTGAAAGTTGGATCTTCATTAAATGAAACATAAATTTAACCAGATAATCAAATGTAAAGGTAGCATGTCTTTTGTGGTTTTTTTTGTACAAATATTTTCCAATCAATGGATCATCAAACTCCTATGTTAATTTATATAACAGTACAGTGGTCAATGTTCATTCCATAAGTACTGTATAATTAAACATAGATTTCATCCTACATATGATGTTCTTTATATTTCTAATTTTAAAGTCAACTTGATATAAATCAGTGCATACATTGTTAAGAGATTAATATTTCACAAGTTCCTCTCATCCTAAAACTTTGACATACAAGAGAACACCCTTTTGAAGATTACTGGCAACGGTGAACTAATTCAAGGACTTTGCAACTACACAATGCAGCATTCTATCTCAAATTCAAATTCTGCTGCTCAGGATTCAACATACCCATATTACATTTTGGAATTCAGTATCAAATAAAGTTTTTATAAATACTTGACATGCCAGATTAGGCATCCCTCGTTCAAAAGTATCCAATTACTTAATTTGCTCATGCCCTAATTCTAGTCATTCTCTGTTCTATGGTATTTGCCCTTTATCAAAACAAAGGCACGTTCCTTTTATTTCTAACAACAATGTTTCGATATATGTGCATGCAAACGAACAGATGACAGTGTATTAAACAAAAAAGAGTGTAAGAGTATGTGATCAAAATTTAAACGTTGATGAAATTATCTGATTGAGAAACCATTAGGCGCCACTCAGACATGTACAATTACATCCGAGACCTAACTACTAAAAATTAGTAAGGGGTCAAGAACCCTCAATTCCTATCTGACCTATTAGATTTGTCATGCAACTGGCAAAATTGTACGACTGAAAATTAAGTTTTCTTTGGCTTGAGTCGATTCACCCTGGAATACAGGAAAACACCGGCTAGAGCTATAGCAGTGCCTGCAGAGGAAGAGCACATATGATATGTAGGTATATGGTTCAAAAACTATAAAAACACTTGTTCAAATTATTCCAGTTGGAACCAGAAAATAGCAACTTTACCCAGTGCGTTAATTGGTGAGACTGGAATTCGGAAGAAGATGACTGCGCTCACAATGACCACAACCCTTTTCACACAATTTCCTACAGAGTGGGTAACGGGAGACACCTTCTGCAGTATCATATAAGCAACCTGCACAGTGAATTCACAGAAAATTACATTATAATATAAGAAAACTATCAGAGAAAAGAACCTCGGAAAAATATATAATACGGCTTCAGATAACTTATTTCAATTTCAAAACTCTAATTAGTTAGTAACAACGTGTAAAGTTCTTAATTCTCATACTCGTACCTTTACTTTCTTATCATGATCTCAAGATGAACCTAGCTAAGAAGTGCTTCTAACTCAGAAGTCCTAGTGTCAAGTTATTTTTAACAATGAATGCAACTAGCTCAGTCTAGCATGGTTTAATATTTTATTTAACTTTTTACAAGGGACATCACTCATTTGCTTAGTTATGAAAAATATTATACAAAAGTTTCTCTCTTCCAAAATTCGCATGCTCTGCATAAGACTGTCAGAAAACATAACACAAAAAAGTTATATTATTTATACAACGCATTCTACGATATGTCGTCTCCCATTACATCAATCATCTTGTCTCGTCTTATCTCCTTTTTTCTCCACAGGAAATTGTGTAAATCTAAAGAAAAACAGTTTCTGGCGCACAAATACCCTTCTCAACAGGAATGATATAGAATACAAGCATATAAATATCTCACAGCATAGTAGTCATATTGTCTCTGAACTTCAAAATGAATTCAAATCATCCCCAACAATGGGCAAGAGAAACAAAGTATTGTATAGTGTGCACAGATAAGCAAGAGTTAAATCCATAATTTAAAAAATAATTTCAATATGTAACATTTACTGATGTTTAAATTTAATGGTGAGGAGATGAAATATTGAAGAAGAAATAGAAGTAGCAACAGTTTTGAATATAAGGTAGGCAATTGTGCATAGAAGAGGGGAAAAAGATTACTTGTTGATACCCATGGAAACATAGTGCAGCAAGAAGAGATCTGATATACACTTCATTAACATTTAATCCCTGTCAAGAAAAATGACATGATGATCCATTAGTAGTCTCGACACCACAATATATTTGGATTGTGAGAATGTCAACAAAAATCCTATCAATTTCAACCAAGAATTCAAAACACTCACAGAAGATTGCAGGTAAGTAGGGGTAAATTTAATACCCTCCATTAACAAAGTTACAGGTACTGATATCAAGAAGGACATAACAGTCATTATTGAGAAGAGCGTTATGTTGTCCATAGATTCCTGAGAAGAAAAAAATGTAATGTACGACTGTCATAAAATGCTCCTCATACTCTGCAAAAAAATAACTATCAACAGTAAAACAAATGCGAAAACTTTGAGACGTGTTAATATTACCTCCGTGTTAACCATGAGCTTTTTGCTAAGAACATTGCGAGACTGATTTGTCAAATTGGAAGCCATTGCACTCCAAAATCCAGCCCTGTTAAATATTCCAATAAAGAAAATTCCACTTAGTAGAACACAATCATATTTTCCTTTCATATGGCTGCATTTCCTCCCTTTCTTTTCTTTCTTTCACGTGTATCACCTCTTATCCCTTTGTTTCTCTTTCTTTCCCTCTCCAGGTGTTAATTAGAGATTGGTGTACACCAATTTTTTTCATTTTGTAAGTACGGATGGAATAATGCATGCATGGTAAGAAAGGTTACCAATTGAAAGAGGACTCGGTAGCAGATGCTAGAACTACCCCACCAACAATAGGCACAAGGGAACCAACCACCCATGCAGTAGGATTCTGTCAGAAAACAAATCATAGCAAACGGCAAGAACCAATTCACAATTTGCCATACATAAGTGAGTAAAGAAATATCAGTTTTGTTTAAAATAAGCATATATATGATACAAGAAAGTATGGTGTTCAAAGTTCTAACCTCTCCAAGAAACACGGCAGAAAGGAGCACTGAAAAAAAAGGCTCCATAGCTTTTATTGTGTGAGTGAACGACACAGCAACCTTTCCAAGACTCATGTTAGTAAAAACAGACCCTAAAGTATGAACCAGAGCCAGAGGCCATATCGCTGCAAGCTGCAACCCGAGAAATGGATCACAGATAAAATACAAGAAAACAGAACAAAAACAGAGCAAATAGTAACAGAAAGATTAAGAAACCTGGGCGCGACTGAGTTTAGGCCTCTTGTAGAGTTTAAAACCCCACATGAAAGCTACGAGGAGAGCCCCCATAGCAAACTGAATCGTGCTAACGGTTAAAGGGAAATGGTAAACCTTCAAGACCTGTTTGTTATAGATATTGAAGTAGATGTTGAAGATGATCCAGAACCCAAACAGGGAAACCATTTCGAGAAAGTTGTGCAGACGGTTGCCTCCAGAGAACTCGGTGGCACTGCACTTGGACACGGAGGTTTGTCTGGCATGGAGAAAGCGACGAGAGAGAACAGGTTTGAAAGAAGAAGAAGAAGAAGAAGAAGAAGAAGAAGATGGTTGACATGGGAATGAAGAGGAAGAGGAAGTGAAAATGTGGTTGAGTTTGGAAGTGGAAGGAGAGAGAAGGGTGTGAGGTTTGCGGAGAGAGAGGGAAGGGGAGAAAGAAAGAAGTGTGCTCTGCATTTCGTAGACGCAACGACGCAACTCTTTGAGCTCAGAGTCTCTCTTGGTTCTTTTCTTTCTTCGCTTCAACGCAATGGTTGACCGTGACGTGATGGACCAGGTTTTAAAGGCTGCCTTCTGAGTAATAAAATTAATATAAAATTAATATATTAATAAATAATAAATGAATAATGAAATAGTAGTACTTAAGAATAATAACAATAACTGCTGCATGAATCTGGATTCAAATGTGTGGGATATTCCATTCTTACAATATTATTATTCTATTGTTATTATATTTTGATTGGCTTTCTCTTTCTGTCTTTGTTAGGAAAACGTTTCAAATTTGGTCCTCACCACCTTCATAATCAATTTTCTCAATGTGCACACTGACTCACCACACAAAAAAAGGTGCATACCAATCATAGAGAAAATCAAATATGCTTTATGTTGATGTACTTTTCCACCAATAGGCTGCTTTAACTGGACATAATACATAGAAAATTAGGCATTCAAACAGGAAAAAATTGTTATAATAAACTAAAAATTAAACTATATTTTAAATAAAAATGAAATTATAGTTTTATAATATTCACAGTTTGAAAACAATAGTTTGAATCATTTAAGTATAAAATTAAGTAAATTAGATGCAAACTAGTGAAATCAGATGGTCCATTAATTTTAACTTTCAGAATTCATTCATGGGCGTAACAACGATACCAGAATAAAAACTATAATTACTTCAGTACATTAAGATATAAAAGAAATACTAAACTATTTAATCATATTAATTTAATTGAAAAAAATACGTTTGCTAACAAATTAAATTAAAGCAATATGTACAAATTTAAAACTTTTTGTTTTTCAAAGGCATTCGCTGTAAGAAAATTGCATTCAGTTGAGTATAATATTTTGACGTATGTAAAATTAAAGATATTTAAATTTTAAAATGGGAGAGAACAAGAAGAAGAGTAATAGATGATGAGAGAAAGAAGAGGAGATTTTGACAAAAATCTGTAATGAGAGAAAAATGCATATATTCAAATTTGATTTTTAGTCTCGACAAACTTCACGCCAACGTATAAAACATTTGCTTATTGTTTAAAAAAATATTAAAAATTATAGTGTATTAGAGCATTTGATACGAAAAAAAAAACATTTTAAAAATGAAATTTAGTTCATATATGAGTGTGTGGGATATTAAATATAACGTAATAAGTTTTTAATATTTTACTATGTGCATGATAAAATTATCATAACTTATTTTAATAATAGGTATAACGTCTTTTATTAGAAGGAATGAGAATTTGTTCAATTTTTATCTTTATTCAAACAACATTAGGTTAGGTCTTTGAGTTTATCAAAATCATCTCCTTAAACAACTAATTAGATGCTTCAATTATAGAGTTTATCATTACATTAAATGTAATTGTTTGATAACTTGAATGACCAGCTACACGCTTTGAGAACAAGATATACTAACAACTCAACAATTTCACATAATTGAACCAAAATTAACTATTTTAACACACAACTTTTTTCTCTCCAATTAAACTCAAAAATAATGTTGTTATAGTCTCATTGATTTAAATTCTTTAATTCTACTCAAACTTAACATTAAACAACACACACAATCAAATATTTCAAAAACCAACCACAATAAATCATGAATCACACTTCAATCAAATTAACATTACACTTCAATAAGATAAAAAAAATTACGAGTTATCTAACAAAAGATTTACTCTCACTGACTACAGTTAATTAAACTAAAACAATTTTTTTACCTTAAAATTTATGCTCTTAAAAAAAAACAAATAAAATTTATGAAAAAAAAAAGTTAAAAGAGTCTTAAATTATTTTAAATAAATATGACAAAAATATCAAACATATAATTAAACCAAAACTATTATAGATCTTTTATTTATTTTAGGATTTAGGGTTTAATATAAAAATCTCATCCATGCAAACTAAACAAAAGGAAAAGATTTGAAGGGAGAAAAACTTGCTTGGGTAAAAGGTCTAATTGGATACTAGTAACCTAAATTATGTTTTCTTCTATATAACAGTTTATAAAGAAAAGAAAAAATAACTGCAATATCAAAAACTTGAAGATAACTAAGAGTTTCGATAAGTTGGGAGAGAATTCTTTCTTAAAAAATAATGAATTAAGTTTATTTTTCGTTATATAAATATTTAATTTACAATATTTATAATTCAATTATATTAAACTTGTTCATTTATATTTATAAAAACATATCCTTATAATTAAGCAAAGTTAGAGTTTAAATTAAATTGTCCAATCAAATTTTGGATCAAATCACAACAATGTAAAACCAATCTAAATGAGTCCGAGCTCACATCTACTGCACATAAAAACTATTGAATTGATTTTCATATATGTAAAATATTACTAATTACTAATTCCTATTGGTATTCCGTTAGAAATTCTTAATTTGATCAAATTAAGAATATATGATATTTATATTTTGAGTGAAGTCCCACACTATTTTTAAAATATATTTTAATTATACATTTTTTTAAGAAACTTTATAAACACACTTTACTTATAGTTAAAATTTATTAAAAATAATAACATTGTGTGACTCACTTTTCATTTATTGAAACTCACTCATTATTTTTATAATTTCAATAATTTTTTACTAATAATAAATAATATATTAAAAATGACATTTTCAGCGCTCCTCCTTCCAAAAAAAGAAAAACACCAACCAATTCGTAAATTGAATTTATCAAAATGAATATTTATAATTTTTTTATATCTAATCTTTATTTTTTTACAACATTTTTTTTTCTGATGAGAAACAATAATATTTACTTTTTTCCTGACAACAATTGAAAAAGTAATGAAAATAATAAATTTTTACAAAAATACTTGATCTTTTATAAGTATTTCTTAAATACTTATAAAATATTTATCAAGAATCTTTAACTTTTACTAAATGATTACAAGCCCAAAATCAAGTTGTAATCCAAACTCTGGGCATTGCATTTGAACCCGCATATACCCATGCTCCATTTTTTTAAAAGTTAAATTTTTAATCTTATTTTTAAAAAATTATATTTTAAATTATACATTCTAGATTTAAAAATATATATTTATATTTTTGAGAATATTATATACATTATAGATTATATTTGATAATGTATTTATAGGTCTAAAAATTTATTTTAAAATGAATTTTCAAATACACATGTACATTTTAAAATGTATACAAAACTTGATATTGTATAATCCAGATTCTGAACCGGAAGTATTCTTCACATTTAATCATTCCATGGAAGTGCAGCTTCAATCCACCATAGTAGCATGCAATGGTTCAAACTCTCTATTTTTTATTATTATTTAACTCTTCAATTCCTTCTATTCTAACATGCTTTGGTTTTGTTTTGAAAATATTTTTCACAAGGATTGTACAAAAATGAAAAATAATTAACTCTATAAACTAATTTGTAAAAACTCTTTCATATAATTCTTTTAATTTTTTATTCTAAAAATCCTTCCATTCTTAGACTTTCTTATCACACACACCTGAACTGAGTGATGACTGACACACTGTGCTACTTATATTTTCTTCTCTCTTCTCACATGCATAAAAACTAAGAAAGTGAAAAAAAAATATAGGAATAAAAATTAAGATGGTTTTTAGGGTTGTTTGATCAAAGAGAAAAAGTAAACATGCAAATAAACTGACATAAATGTGATTGATGAAAAAATAACAATGATAACAAAGGGAGAATCTGTTAAATTTATTTGTAAGAGGTTACTTGATCTCCCCTTTGTTTGCTTTTGACATATTATTTTCTAAGACCAGTCCCATCATAAAATATTTTCACTCACTTTATTAATAATATTTTTATTAAAAAAATAATTTCACTATCTTTAATAAAAAAATTATATATTCAAACTCGCTAACTTAATAAATTGGTACTAAATTCGAAAGATAGTTGATAACAACTGTCCACTCCCAAATAATACAAAATTACTATTACATAGTAAGATCCGACCAACAAAATATATTTTATGATAACCTATTTGGGACACGTGTGCTTTTTTTTGTCCATTCATAGGAAATTTGGATATGGGTTCAAAGGCTTCAGATTTCATAATATCCAATTATCCAATACAATCCGTCATAACTGACAAGCAGGTAATATTTTACAACACTCTACAATTTTACAATTTCCTTAATACCCTCAACTCAAGGATGGAAAACGCACACGTGTAACACTTTTCTCATCACCATTATATATTTAAAAAAAAATATAAAGATAAATAAAAGAAAATTTCTGACAACTCCAAATCACATGTAATAGTTAATAATAAAATACTGTCTTTCATTTACAAACTAGGCAAATAGGTAATAATCAATTAAAATCATTTATTAATTAATTTCGACAAATTTTATTGAGGAACTAAAATAATTGTACTTTTGAAAAACCTAATTTCTGCTTAGTTTTACAAACAACCACAAAAGTTATGTGTCAAAGACCACATACATTCTTTTTCCAAAATTAATAGAAGATACAATTTGCTTATAATAATAAATATAAATATAATGGCTAATTTGGAAAGTTACACGGTAATTTAACTTTTGCCGCGGAACAGAGATGCTTGAGTTGCAGTAGATACTAGGTTGCAGTAGATACTAGGAGACATAGTGTGTGGTACAATGATTGTTGTCTGATTTTGGGTGGTAGAGGAATAATAGTAATCCTAATAGGATTGGTTTGGGGGAGAATCGGAAGCAATAGCATCGATTGAAAAATGCAATCGTTATCGTTAAGTATGAGTCTGAGGAGCGGTGGTTCAGCGAATTTACTGTTGCTGGGTTCGGAGGCGAGAGTGAGAAGAAGAAGCAGAAGTGTGATCGTAGCGTGTGTTTCTGAGGGAGACAGTGGTGGCAGTAGCACCAGCTCCTTTCTCTCTCGCACCCAAACCTACGCTCTTCTTAAGCAACAGTTGCTAGTAGCTGCTAAATCTGAGGTTAGTATAGTTTAGTTGGTGCCTTGTTTTTTAAATCGGAGATGAACATCGTTTTTTGCCTCTTTTCTTCAGGATTACAAGGAAGCTG
>Ga0209700_108335_pt1 | contig 13386 bp, 8 predicted proteins | sample SiratroredBW_FD_187528 | JGI IMG/M metagenome (GOLD analysis project Ga0209700, IMG submission 187528) | Root nodule microbial communities of legume samples collected from California, USA - Siratro red BW (SPAdes) (version 2) | ecosystem: Host-associated > Plants > Roots > Nodule | place: USA... | reverse complement strand
GGTGTCATATTTTATCTGTTTTGCTTGTGTGAGTACTATTCACGGTAGTTATTATTTACTGTGGTTACTATTCACGGTAATTACTATTCACAGTTTTACTGTGATTATTATTCTGGTGATTTTGGTTATTATTGTGGTAACTGTAATTTACCATTTACCGGCGCTACAAATTTTACTGTCGGTAATAATATTTTCTTTTACCAATACCATTCCGGTGTAAGTTTCCGCTGGGGGATTAAAGTTTAAATCCCAACAGGTAGAACCTCTTTATTAATTACAAAAGCACCACGTTCGAGGATTACTCATTGTTGCATAAAATTGATTTACTAGTGTCTCAGGATGCAGACCCAGCGAGTGCAGAGGTTTACCTTTGTTTTTCGGAGGTCTTTCCTCCTCTCGAACTCGTCTTCGGAGAACATTTAGCAAACATTTAAAATACAACGCAAAAACTGTGCATGTAATTGCGATGACAATATATGGCATACTGAAATCAGGAGTCGTCAAGGGTACAAGTAAAACTTCTGTGTAGGAGAGAACAGGACTCTTTTCCTGCATCATAGATCCAGATAGTTAGAGGCAAGACCAAGGAATATTATACGTATAAGTATCTTGAGAAGAAAGAGTGTAGATTCAAATAACCTGTAATTTAGACAACAGCGGTGACTGGCTTTGAGATTTATCATAAAATTGCAAACCAGCATTGAAGTCAGGAAAGCTTATTATTGCGGATGGAATGTCGAATCCTTGATTGGCATCTGGAGGGTATTCATCAATGTGCAAGAAGCCCTATGCAGACCAACAAAAGCAAGTAAAAATCCATTTTGATATGAAGAAACCAATTTCCTATTCATCCATCTTAAAATGATCTTAAATAAACATATCGCATAAGGTAGCTTAGCTTCCCATTCCACATTTATGAAAAAACAAAACAAGTATCACTTTTATGCCGTGGTCTCATATACTTAGTTGTACGCTATAAACGGGTCAGCCATGCCCATTTAACCATAGCTGCTAAAAATAGAAAGGGTTACAGCGCTTATATTTTACCGTCCTGGCCAATTTAAGTGAAGCCCGTAACCTAAATGGGCAATTCACCTTTACTCAAGTAGGGTCAGAGCTAAGCATGGATTAGTCCCTTCTCACTACTTTTAAAAGGTTGTATTACCAAGTTGATATTTCCTTCATTCATCCTCCTGCTTTCATTATTTATTAACAGCAGTCTAACTTTCATACTCCCTCTGTTCCACAATGACTACAGTTTATGCACACGTGTTAAAAACAATAACAAACATACTACCTTTTGGAATAACTTAACCGAAATAACCTCACTCATTCGATAAATGTATTACTTTGAATAAGAAAGAGAAAGTAATTATTGAGGACATATTGGGGAGAAAAAAATTAATACTCTATTGAAAAGTGACACATCAGTCAATTTGAAACTTTTTTTATGTGGCTAAAAATGCAGTCATTTTGAAACGGAGGAAGTATAGCATAACGAGTTCCATATAACATTTCCGAGGTAACTTACAGACATTAAGTTAAATAGTTTTATGTCAACAAAAAAACTTCGGCAAATATTGAGAGAAAGAAGAATTATAAATGTAAGTAAAGAATTTAAGCAAACCTTGTCAAACTCTATACTCAATACAGCTGACTTCATTTCACAAGGAAATTGGAGGACTAGCTCCATCATCCCTGGTGATACTTTGTCTTCAGAAGGCGAAACACGCATTCTCTCAACAAAATCCGTGAGTTCTCGAGGCTTTTCATCAACCAATAATTGCAAAGTATGATAATATACTTTAACATACCAAGGCACAACTTGGAGAACATTAACTTGCAACTTACACCTCTCTTCAATATTATTGGGTAGAAGTCCCTGGATCATTTCTGTTGATTTCAAGGATATTGCAATAACACCCCTTTCATTTCCACTTCCCATCAAAAATCTACTAGCATAAAAAGGTGCATGCGGGCTGGACCAAACAATTGAATGCTCCCACGATAGGCCTAAATCAAATTGTTCAGTATCCTTGTAATCTTTGATTGGATATTCATACAGAATTGAGGAGCCCTTTCCCAATTCTGTATGCACCCTTTTGGGAGTCACAGATAATTTAAAACCACTGTTCATTCTAAAATCTTCAGGATCGGTGTCATTAGTAGCAAATTGAGCAGTATTCTTATGGAGATTCTCAAGTTGAGCAACTAGACCTCTATCCGCAAGAAGGTAAACGTTACTCAACTTGGCAAGGACACACCTTCCACTGATTTTTCTTCCAAATATTGAACTCAGGGACCAGTTTGGTTGTATCTTTGCTTTGCTGGCATGGTTCATATCAGGATTCTGATCATTAGGCTGGAGTACAACTGTAAGTGTTTGTTCTAGAATAATTCCTGATCTTGACCCATCTGAAGCAGCTGAGGACATTGTCAAGTGCAACCGCTGGGAGTGGTAAAAGCTTCTGTAAATAGATGGTCTATCCATTAAGGAAGAGAGTCCAGCTTTATCTCGACAGGGAAGGAGTTTCAACCAGGGTGTAAGATTCTCAGTGCAGACAGCTTCACGTGGCAGTGTACCATATCTTAAACTGCCCAGAGCTGATTGAAATGCCCATTCAGGTGCAGAATAAGTTGTAGAAGACTCCAGGAAGTTGATTGAAGTACAAAAGAGACCTGAGAGCGAATGGGTTAAATTTTTCCAAGAAGCATCAACCTGATCTAGAGGGACATCAAAAACTGCCCACAATTCAACTCCTGGAGGCTTTGCATTATGACTTGATATTGGATCAAATCCACCCCATCTTTCATAGTTCCATCGACCTTGTGTAAAAGATAACTCCATTGCTTTAATATGAAACTTCTGAACCTGTCCATTAAACACTAATCCTCATGTTATTTAGTATATTCAGGACAAACTCTATATTTAATAAGCAACCAGAATGTAACAAACTTATACAATGTTGCTGCTACAAAAGTAAAAGCACAAAAACCAGCAAAAACTAATGTTTAAGCAAGGAACACTTGACTATAACTATTAAAACAGTAAAACCCAGAATGTCCGTTAGTGTTTGACATCATATAGATGATTTCCTTTAAAAAAAGTTCATCCGAGATAAGGGCTCTTGTTCTTAATTCTTATTGTGAATAATAATATATAAGTTAGAAGCATAGTTAATTTCCTTCCTAATGTAAGAAAAATATTCCCAACAAAAACCTGAATGGCACAGATGAAAATTGAAAAGCAAAGAGAACTACAAACATCAATTTTTCATTTAATGATGAAAACTAAAATCTACAAACTTAAACCTTTTTCTTTACTTGAGCAATTGGTGGATACCGGATATAGAACAATGTGGTGCAATGAAAGAAACAGCCAAATACTCACATGAGACCTCAAAATTTTTGTAGAAGGTTGCTTTGCATCTGCATTATTTTCAAAAACTTAAGAGCATCCCTCACATCCAAATCCACCGAAACCGAGGCATGTAAAAACAATTAAAAGCCATTCGTAGGTTTTCATTTACGAAAATCAGAAAAAAGAAAAAAGGAAGGAGACAGCACGGACCAGCTGAGAAATAGATTTGGGGAAGTGGTGGTGGTGACGAGCGAAAGAATCAGCGTCGAGAGGAGCTTCGTTCTGGAAGTGAAAGTGCGCAAGAATCTTGCGATCGGGCAAGGGCTTCAGCAGTAACTCCTCCGAGAACTCTTCTTGTTGTGTTGGAGTGGCTAAAACCAGAGAGAGGAGAAGAAGAAGAAGAAGAAGAAGAAGAAGAAGGAGAAGAGAGAGAGGGAAAGTAGCTTTGGAAGGAAGAGCCATCGGTTCTGTTCGATTCGTTTTGGAAATGCGCGGCGAGTGAGTCACTCTGTGTTTACTACAGAGATTCCGCCATGGAGATGGGAAGCGCACCTGCGTTTCGCGCGTGCCCCTTTCTTTCAAATATGGTCTAGCACTTCTACTTTAGTTTTGGGCCGGAGCCCACTATGAAGTTGAGGCCTTGCTTCCTGCACTCCCCAAATTTCAATAGGCTTTTACGTCTTGTACCCCTAAGAATTACTAACTACACCATAATATTAAGAGAAAAATTTACGTGTGCTGCCGTCTTGCCAATGTCATTTCCGCCGTCACTTCTGTTTCCTCTTATACTAGCTTTTTTTAACCAATGTACTATTTTTTTTATTTTTTATTTTTCGTATTATTTATTTATTTATTTTTATTTTTTTAGTAACACTCTTTTTTTTTTTAATTTTTGAAATAGTATTCTTTTATTTTTTTATTTTTTATTCTTTAATTAATATATAGTCAATATATTGATTATAATTATTTTTTTGTTTTTTACTTTTTATTTTTTTTATAATTTTGTGATTGTGTTTTATTGTAATAATTTACTGGTTATAATTTTTATTAAAATTGATATTGGAAGAAAAAAATATAATAAATTATAAAATTGTTATTTAAATTAAAATTTGTATTTTTAGTTTGTTAAAAATATCTAAATAATTAATGACAAAAGTCAAATAAAATTTTAATAAAGATAAAATTTGATTTTTGATAAATATAAATTTTAATTTTTGATAAAGATAGAATTTAGTTTTTGATAGGGATAAAAATTGATATTTTATTAAAGATATTATTTGATTTTATATAAAGATAAAATTTGATTTTCAATAAAGATGTAATTGATTTTTTTTATAAAGATAAAATTTGATTTTTGATTATTGAAATAAAGAAAAAAATATAGGGTTAATTCCCTTGTGTAAAAATACACAAAAAGGGTTGTTTATTTATAGATAATAAAAGTAACAGAAATAGTAACAAAATAACAGAGAACCTGGGCTAAGCTATTATATTCAACACTCCTCCTCAAGCTTATGCATATAAATTATATGTACCAAGCTTATTACAAATAATCTTGAGAACCTTTAAATATTTGGTGAAAATATCTGCTAATTGATCATTTGAATTAACAAACTCAGTCTTGATGTCTCCAGATGTAATTTTTTCTCGAACAAAATGACAATCAACTTCAATATGTTTAGTCCTCTTGTGAAAGACGGGATTTGAGTTAATATGAAGAACAACCTGATTATAACATATGAGTGTCATTTGAGTGACCTCTCCAAATTGCAATTCTTTCAGTAACCGTTTGAGCCAAATAAGTTCACATGCAGCTAAGGCCATGGCTCTATATTCAGCTTCAGCACTAGATCTTGCCACAACATGTTGTTTCTTACTCTTCCAAGATATCAAATTACCACCAATAGAAACCCAATATCTGAAAGCAGATATTCTATCTGATGGAGACCCTGCCCAATCCGTATATGTATAACATACAACTCCAGTATGGTCATTATGACCATATAGCAAGCCTTTTCCTGGAGAACCTTTAATGTACTTCAATATATGAGTAGTTGCATTCAAAAGATCAACACATAGAGAATTAAGTAATTGGCTCACCACATTAACTGCAAAAGAAATATCAGGACGAGTAACAGTAAGATAATTCAGTTTTCCAACTAATCTTCTATACTTCTCAGGATCTGAGAGGGGCTCTCCCTGACTAGGTAGAAGTTTAAATTAGGTTCCATGGGTGTTTCAACAGATTTTGAATTCGGTAACCCAGTTTCTTCCAAAAGATCTAATGCATACTTTCTTTGAGAGATAATAATACCATGATTGGATTGTGCTACCTCAATCCCCAAGAAATATCTAAGTTTACCAAGATCTTTGGTCTGAAAATGGTGACAAATATGGTGTTTAAGTTGAGAAATTCCATGGTGATCACTATTTGTAAGAATAATGTCATCAACATATACAACTAGATACATACACCCAATATTCGAATGACGATAAAAAAACTGAATGATCTGCCTCACTGCTAGTCATACCAAATTCTTTAACTACACTACTAAACTTTCCAAACCAGGACCTTGAGAGACTGTTTGAATCCATATAAAGATTTGCGGAGACGACATACCAATCCATAAGACTCCCCCTGAGCAACAAAACCTGGAGGTTGCTCCATATAAATTTCTTCCTGCAAATCCTCATTAAGAAAAACATTTTTGACATCCAGTTGATAAAGATGCCATCTTTGAAGAGTTGTCATGGCTATAAATAGGCGAACAGACACCATTTTTGCCACTAGAGAAAAAGTATCACAATAGTCCAAACCAAAAATTTGGGTGTAACCTTTAGCCACAAGACGAGCTTTGAGATGATCAATAGTGTCATCAAGACCAACTTTGATAGTAAAGACCCACCTGCAACCAACGATAGATTTCTTAGAGGGTAAAGAAACGAGTTCCCAAGTTTCACTACTCTGAAGAGCACTAAGTTCATTAAGCATAGCTTGACGCCAACTAGGATGGGCTAAAGCATCACCTACATATTTTGGAATAGACATCGAAGAAATGGATGAAAGACAAGCATAAAAAGGTTGAGATAGTCCATGATATCCCAAGGCAGTATAATGTGGAAAGGGATTACGGGTGGAACGTATACCTTTACAAATGGCAACGGGAAGATCAGGTTCAACTGTTGGAGCCGGAAGGGGCAGAAGATCTGGCACCAGAGGAGAATCACTTGGTGGACATTGAGAAGTTTGACGATGACTATAAACATTAAGAGGTGGTGAAGGAGGCGACTCAGTAGGAACACTAGACATGACAAGAGAATCACAGACAACTGAAATATGTATTTGGTTAGATGAAGACACAAGAGGAGAAAATAAAGACTTAAAATAAAAGAAGATTCAGTAAAGGTAACATCTACAGAAATGAAATAACGATTAAGTGAGGATGCAAAACATTTATATCCTTTTTGAGATCTAGTGAATTCTAAAAAGACACATTTATGTAACCGAACAGATAATTTATCAAGCCCAGGACTAAAATTGTGAACAAAGCATGTAAATCCAAAAACTTTAGGAGGTAAGGGATGGAGAGACTCATGAGGAAACAAAATAGAGTGAGGAATTTTATTTTCTAAAACTGAAGATGACATATGATTAATAAGATAACATACACTAAGAATAACGTCATCCCAAAAACATTGAGAAACCCCATCATGATTCAAATAATAAAATTATAGAAACTTAATGTAAAAATGAATAAAGAATAATGAAGAGAAATTTGGAGAAAGATCTATACTAGTTAGTTATTTTGTCACATAAATAAAGATTTCTCTAAAATGAAGTCTTTATAAATACACACAAAAGATTATAAAAAAATTACCTTTGAATTCTAAAAAAAATGACAAATATACTATGTAAAACCTTACAATCAAATACTTTATCTAATTGTAATTACATTTTAAAAAAATAAAGGGAAAAATACAAAAATAATACAATTTGAATTGATTTTTTTATTCAAAAAATGAATTTTCAAAATCTTGTTAAAAATATGAGAAAATAGATATTTATATGATATGTGTACTATCAGTTTCAATTTAAAATTTCGACTCAATCTATTGATCTCATTTAAACTGAAATCCATAGATTTTTTCAAAACTTCTAATATGTTAAAGCTTTGTAATAATACAGCTTTTTCTTCTGAAAAAAAAAAAACTTTGAAAATAGTTTACAAAATACATTCTTTATCCCTTTTATGAATAAACAATTTTATTATACAACACATACACATTCAAATACGCACACTCTAAATTAACTAACTCTTCAATTTCCAAATCTTCATTCTAGTTGGATTCATCAAATATGCTCATCAACCTATACTTTATCAATAAAAGTTTGTTTGGATACAATTACAAGTTAAACAAATAAAAATTTAACAAAACTTTATGAACAAAATTAACTAGAGAAAATACATGTTTCTTCTAAAAGTGTTTAAAAAAGAATTTGTTCAAATAAATCTAAAAAAATCTTTTATTGATGAGGTTAGGGATGTCTTTTTGGTGGTTGGAGACATCCCTTTTGTTGGAAAAATAGGTTGAGTCTAAAAGGGGTGAATGAATTTAAAAAAAAAAAATAGAAACCTTTTGCAAATAAATGAAAGATTAACTTTAATGAATACTTTGGAGACAACTATACTCAACTGCAATATTACTTCCAATCTTTTTTAATTTTCTATAATTACTACAAGAATTCAATTCATATATGATTTGTAAGAGATAATGAAAAGAGAATAATAAGAATTATCTTAGTTTACCCTTATAAGATAATTACATCAATTTACTAATTTCAAATTCTTACAATAAAAAATAAAACATATTTCTTAATCTCTACAATTTTTTCATCCTTTGTGAAACTCATAACCCTTTTGATATAATACCACTTTGTTATCTTCTTTTCTATGCTTGTAGAGCCTCAACGCTCCCTATTTTCCACAATAATACCACTTTCATATTCCCATTTTTATCAGATTGCTTGATATAATATTGATTCTTTAATTGTTAATCATGGCTTAGATGTCATTTCTTATAGACATTAGTATGAGTCTTATGATTAAACTTCCATAGAATTTTGAATATTCTTTTAAAGAATGTTAATAAGGTCTATTTGTTAAAATAATAAAGTATTATGTCAATATAAATCCTCCTTTATAGAGTTTGTTATCATTACTTATTATTGATAACGCATGTTAGGTTTTTGGGGATGACTGATACATTATCTTTTGGAATAATTTTAGATTTTTGGATATTTCAAAAGCTTTGTTTATCTCAAAAGATGTAGTAAAGTACCACTTTTAATGTTTTTTTTTTTTTTTTTTTTTTTTTTTTTTTTTCAAATTGCAACATTTGCACGCTAATAATGTTGATGGCCAACCCATTTGAAAATTGCACAATTTAAATCAATTTCCAAAATTTAAAGCAATGTCTATGTAAATTTTTAATTTCATAATTTAAATATTAAAGGAACTATAAAAATGTAATTGATAAAAGATGTTTTGTATTTAAATTCATGTTTTAGATATGTAAAAATTGAATAATTAAACTATGTTTATTTTTTGTTTTAATTTTTATCATTATTGATCATGCTTTTGATAAATGACGATCATGATATTTTAATTTAGAGTTGATTAACATTATTTTTAATTTTTTCATTAAAATCGATCAGAACATATATTAATATTATTTTTAATAAAATCATCTTTTTATTGATGTAACTTATGATTTTTTTATCAAATTCTAATGAAAGTATTTTCCAGACAATACAAGTGAAAGTATTTATTTTGTCAATATTTACAAAGATTTTTTTAAAAATGATGTCATTAATATTATTTTTATACTTGATATTTTTTATATTTGATGATAATTAAGATACTGTATCTAAATAAGAAAATTAAAATTTAATTAATTTGAATTGTTTTAATCAAATAAAATATTTAAAAGATTAAACAATTCAAAATAAAACAATTCAAATCCAATATATTTAAATTTCCTAAAATTGTAAAATTCTCAAAAGGATAAAGAGTTGTCTTAGAATGTTTGTATTTGATAGGAAGGCTTGAATCCATGGTTGTGATCTCACTGCAACACCATAAAAGAATTGGGAAAACTACTCTGGCACTGATAAATATGCATCAAGTAAGGTTTCAATTATATCAATTGCTATGATTGGTAAATTGTCCAATGGGACAAAAATGATGTCATAGAGGAGTAGACACATATTGTTCAACTCTTGCTATTTTATTCCCACTATAGACAGTGAGCATCTCAATATATTATGGTTCATGGGTCATAAAAAGTTAAGTCTAATAAAAATTATTCACAGACACAAGTGCACTGTATATAATATGGGATTTAGTAAAAAAAAGTTTAGACATTTTATCTGTTTTCCACTAAATTGCAGCAAGTAACCTGACAGTTTTTCACAACATCACCACCATGTTAATTACCACGACATTTTGAACAAAATGTTCTGCTCTACAATTTATGGACTACAAAACTGCGTATATAGAAAACATGAATAATTTATCTTAAATCATTATCAGCAGTCACCAAGAGCAGAAGCATGAAAAAGGTGCCCCTGGTCCTTGTGCAACAGAGGTTGCTCATGTCCTTCTTTCCATGCGATGGCCCATACAAAGGTACCCAGAATGACATTCATCTATCTAACCTTACACCTATAACTAAATCACTGAGATTAAATCGAAAATCAACTAAATTTTCTCTTCGTCACTCTCTCCTCCAAAAATGGAAGCCATTTTCATGGCCAGCTTTGCAGCCATTTCCCTTCTTTGAAAATCAGGCATCAATCTTAAGCCTGCACGCATATTCCCAATCTCAGACATCAACTGTTCCAAATCCTCTAAGTCAAGATATTTACCCTCGTCTGCCTTCTCATCTCCTTCAGAATCTATGATATTCTGCAGCACATCCTTCTCACTCTCTTCTTGAATTGCAGCACTTGAAGTTGTAGGCGCAGACTCTTTATCAGGTGTAATTCCATCCTCCTGTGGACCCTCTGCACTGGGATTGTTTTGAGGAGCTGATCCCCCTGCATCTAAGGAAGGAGCAGAAACCCATCCTTGTTCACTTTCATCCCAGGGATCAGCCGAACCAGCTGATAATACTTCATACTCTTGTTCATAGTCAGATTCTTCTGAAGATAACTCTGGGAAAAAGGATAAACCAAAATTAATGCTTGCATTTATTCTACTTTGACAAAAGTCGCAATTAGCATGCTTCAAAGAACTTAAGAATAGAAAGAAAATACCCTCTTTCTCAGGAAATGATGGTTGATTTATCCTATCACCGGATTTCAATACCATTCCAGGCCACATATGAGCAGAAAGTGCACCATGGAGACGTTCAACTCCTTGTAAATCACCATCTATGGACAAACCTGTAAAATAAATTTGAGTGGAAATCATATAATCTGAAAATAGTTTTCAATGTTCATAATTCTATCCCTAATGGGAAGCAGAAAAAGATATGATGCGTTTTACAATTATCTATCATTAATCATCTTCAAATATTTCATTGTCATCTAAGTCACCCACCTTCCTCTCTCATTAATAATGTATTATAACTTATAAGTATGACTCATCCACATCTAAAACTGAGCATTTGTCAAAGCAAAATTCAGAGTTCACTGCAATAGTTATAGACAGGCTCTTTACAACAGGAAGTGAAGTTTTACATTTGTCAAAATCAGCATTGGAAGCACATGCCTCAATGAACTCAATATTGTGATCAGTGCACCATTCCAAACAGGACCTTCTGATGTCCCATGATGGTGCCTCATCCCCCAATAAACTAGTTCCCTCTGATTCAGATATTCCATACTCTTCCGAATAACGATCTACAGCAGAGTCTTCTAGTTTCAGCAACCGCCTTCTGTATTCAGCATGAGCAGGATGCCCAGAAACCAGATCCACTTTGTTTCCAATACACAGTAATATCTCAAAGTTCTGAATATCAGTGTGAGACACCCATTCTCGAAGTGCAGCTAGGGAAGATGGCTGCACAAAAAGGGTAAATTAAACATACATTACATGCACTTGTCACCACTAATGCATAGCAGGCACACAGAAAACAAGAAAGTGGATCAAGAATAATTCTTCAGCACACGTAAATCCCAAACAACAAGCAGTGAATACAAAATAAGACCCTCATCAAAAGCAAACATTAAGTAATCAACAACATAAACAGAACAAATCAAAGGACAATCAAGAAGTGAAGGAACTAACTTCATTCATGTCAAAAACCATCACCAATGCAGTCATGCGTCGAAACAAGGGCATGTTTCCAGCAGAAAAATCATCATGAAGATGAGCCATCCATATAGAAACATCAGCAGTATAGTACTTATTATTGATAGTCCACCTGTTTATTCCACATTTAAAACAAACACACCCAGAAATTCAAAAAGATTCATTACCAAAAAGATGGATAAAATAGTTCAGGGTGAACATACCCATGGACATTCACTTCAGAAGCCGAATCAAAAGCATCCTCAACATCAACAGAGGTCAATCCTATTCACAACATCACCAAAAACATATATGAAATTTGAGTTTCACCCCTCAAAATAATAACAATAAAAAATTCTGGAAACGACACAGCATGCATAACAAAGAATTGAAGTTAGTGTATATAAGTCATACCAGAACATCTAGGTCAAAATCCGAAAAAAAAAATTCCTATTTTTAAAATTGAAAAGATTTATAGTAATATATCTAAGCATGAAACATGCTGAAGATTTGATTTAAAACAGTTGCAAGAGAGAGAATAATCAAAACCTAGAATTAATTAGTGATTAGTTAAGTAGAATAAGTTGAAGCAAGGTGAAAGGGGTGAAGATTTTAAGGAAGAAAAAGGAAATAGAGTTACGAGATATGATGGTGCGTTTGCCAACGTTGGAGGATCCTATGATGAAGATTCCGGGTCGGTTATGCAGATCCGTTTGCGATTCGGTAGCATCCATGGGAAGTTCCGGGTTTGGATCGTTCCGTCTCCCTCTTCTGTTTCCGCTTCTTCTTCTTCTTCTTCTTACAGTCTCTGTGCTTGTTGGCGTCAACCTCTGGCATTAATTTGGACCCTTGGATGTATCTAACGGATCACATCTTAAATGCCAAGATTTTTGTAATAACTACCTTTTTACGAAATACAAGTATTAATAAAAAAGATTACTTTTTATCGGTTTTCATGTATACACCTTTTATGGTTTTTATTTTTATTATTTTAATATTTTTTAAATTTCTATAATTATTAATGAAAAGGATTTAATACAGGAGACAAGCCTAATATATCACAGTTTTGGTATTAATGAATAAAACATTTTGAAGTTTTGGATTGGAAACCTTAAGGATGATGTATTTGAATTGGAGAGTGGATTTGAATGAGTAGATTTAAGATCAAAATGAGTGAAAAGTTTGGTTGTTTGGATTAAGGAAAAGAAAATAAAAATTGAGTAGAAAGTATGTAAAAATTTGTAAATGATAGGATAAGTATAATAAATATTTTAATATCTTTTTAATATTAAAAATAGATTATAATTAACTTATTTAATATAATTAATAATATTTTAAAAAATTATAAAAATATTAAATTACGTAATTATTTTTAAAATAAAATTTAATTTATTATAAAATACATTAATTTATCAATTAAGATTGATTAATTTTTTTAAAATATAAAATTAAAACTTTTTAAATAATTTTAATATTAAATTTTAATATTATAAAATGAAAAAGTTATCATCTTACTATTTTTTATTTAAATACTTACCTTTATTGAATAATAATTTTTTTATATTATTAATTATTTTAATAATAATGTTATTATTGTATAGTATTTTATTAAAAAAATTATATAATATATAATATTTTTACTTTTAAATATTATTTATTATTATATTATATAATAAATTTATATATATATATATATATATATATATATATAAATAATACATTTGGTAA
>Ga0209700_108334_pt1 | contig 13390 bp, 7 predicted proteins | sample SiratroredBW_FD_187528 | JGI IMG/M metagenome (GOLD analysis project Ga0209700, IMG submission 187528) | Root nodule microbial communities of legume samples collected from California, USA - Siratro red BW (SPAdes) (version 2) | ecosystem: Host-associated > Plants > Roots > Nodule | place: USA... | reverse complement strand
ATCGATTGTGGTATTTGTGAAAAAGCAAAATAAAAATTAGACAGATAAATTAAGAAAAAATAGGATAGTACATAACAATATTTATTACTTATATTACTGAAAATTGTCCATCAGTTTTAATATTATTCTATTTAACTAATTTAATCAATTTTAGTGTTTTAAAATAGATTTTTACATTGACATTAAGCAAAACTATCAAACACATGACTTTGTTATGTTTCGTGTATTACCGACATTATTTAAATCTTGATTAAATTAAAAATATTTTATATTATAATTTGAATGTTATTATATTATTTATTTTCTTATATGTTAGGTATATGATCAAGAAAGTATTCCTAAAAAAAATAAATTATCAAACATTACGAATCATAATTGGAGAATGTTATTTAACTTTTCATTATATCTAATTTTATGAGTGAGAACAAATGATATTATAATGTTGTTTTACTAATTTTAATCTTTAAACTTTGTTGTCTACATTGTTTTATTTTGAAATAATATATTTTCTTCTTTGTTTCTTTTATGAACTTTATATTTAATTATAAATACTAAAATTTTAAAATGTTTGCCTTTTAGCATTTTTCAGTTGATTCAGTATATATATATACACAATGCATAAAAAACACAACCACTAGTAATAATAAGGGTTTAAAAACTGTTGGCACTAATAGGATTTTAGGAACCATCGACAAATAAGAGTTTAGAAACCACTATAAGTAACAGGGATTTGAAGAACCATGAAAAAGTACTTGTTTGAGCGGTCAGAAAAAATAATCGATAATTCGTTGCTGACGTTGGATATACTGAAGGAAAAACAAACTACGTATAACACACTTAACGAGAGTTAAAGATACAAGAAGATTATAGTGGTTCATTCTATAACTAGTACTACACCTATTTGCCTTGCTACACCATTATAACTTTCAATGTTTACAATCACACAACAAAAACAATAAAAGAAATAGTTTATAACTTTCCAAAGTCTTCAATTTTACAAGACTTTATTCACTCCCTTCTAATACCTAGAAAGATTATCCAAGTCACAATCCTTACACGGAAACACAGTAGTTACAAGTGGGTGAAGTCATATAATCATTAAATCATAATATTTAGACTGTTATAGTTTTAAATAGAAATTTTTAAGTAGAAATAGGTGCACTTGATTATTTGGTATAAATTTTGATCTATAGATAAATGTTAGATTTAACATATTTATTTTATTTTTTAGTATTTTAGTTTTAGTATATTCTTTATGTTTTTTCTTTCGAGTTAATATTACCAAGTTTTAACCCTGTCCATTTTAGGATTGATTCATTTTACGTTTGTTTGGTTTCTCGTATAAAAAATCATCAAGTAATGTTTTATACACACCTTTAATCTGTTATAAAATGGGAACCATAGGAATAAGAAATAAAATTTGAGTAAATTAAAGGGAGTTTATTCAGTGAAAATTGTGATTAACTCTAACTTACATCAATCAAAAGTATAATTGAAACTTATTTGATAAGACATTTAATTAAGACTTAACTAACAACAGCTCTGTCAATGTGAATCCAATAATTTCTCAATCAGGATGAACTGATAAACTTCGTGTTTATAAAATATCTGCATTTTCTATAAGAAAATTACTCTATAAAACTTTGTCATTCAAACACCTTATCACACCTTATGATTGAATTCAATTTTATTGGTGCTTGAAGTTTTATCCTCCTTAAATAAATTCCTTCAATAGTTTTATAACTAACTATAGCAATAAGGAATTTTGATTTTAGTAACTAAGATATTTATTGATTTATCATTTTTATAATATGCTTAACCATTCTAAATAAATGATTTAACACTGTCACTGTCTAAATAAAATAAAAATTTAGGAAAATGAGAAAAATAAAATGTAAAATAAGGATTGGAACATCGGAAAGGAAGGAAAGAAAATGATCTGAGTTGGGTTGTTTTTAGTAATGATTTAGTTGTTTAATTAGTTTGACCAGTTTAGTATGTTTTTACTGAGTTGTCTAATTTAGTTTTATGATACGTAAGTTAGTTAAGATATGTCTATAAATATATGGAAGAGTTAAGATATAAGGTTCCTTCGATATAATATAACAATTTTTTTTCAGAACATTATCCAAACTGAACTAATTTATGCACGTGATCATATTTGTGTGGTCTAAGAGGAGTCAACAACAACTATCGAAGTGAAGCAATCATGAAGAAAATAAATCTCATCCTGACTGCGCTCTAACTTCACTCCAACTTTTACAATCCTTTCTTCTCTTTGATTTGGCCACTACATTTCAAGCCATGCCGGTCCTAGAAACACTTGGTGGTGCTCTTTTCGGTGCTGTTCTTCAGGTCCTATTTGACAAGCTCGATTCTCATCAAGTTCTGGACTACTTTCGTGGTAGAAAGCTCGATGAGAGGCTGCTGAAAACGTTGAAGAGAAAGCTGCTGGACATCAATGCTGTGATTGATGATGCAGAACAAAAGCAGTTCACTAATTCATTGGTCAAAGAATGGCTTGATGAGATTAGAGACGTGTTGTATGATGCGGAGGATCTGCTGGAGCAAATAGACTATGAATTCTCCAAAAGTGAGTTGAAAGCTGAATTCCAAAGCAGTGCTAGCAAGGTAAGCAATTTTGAATCCAACATTAGAGAAGTCCTAGATGATCTTGAATCTCTCTTAAACCAAAAGGTTGTTCAAGACTTCAAAATTTCTAGTGGTGTTAGATCTGGATTGGGTAATAAAGTGTCAGAGAAAAGAAATGAATCCACATCGTTGGTGGCTGAAGAGGTTATTTATGGAAGAGATGAGGACAAAGGAAAGATCCTTAATTGGCTGACATCTGACAATGAAAACTGTAGCCAACTGTCATTACTTTCTATTGTGGGTATGGGCGGGGTAAGACCACACTTGCTCAACATGTATACAATGACCCAAAGATTAAGGAAGCTAGATTTGATGAGAAAGCTTGGGTTTGTATTTCTGATGAATTTGATGTTTTGAAAGTATCAAAAGCAATTATTGGGGCTTTCACTAAATCAAAAGATGATAGTGAAGACCTAGAAATGGTTCATGGAAAATTGAAAGAAAAACTGGCAGGAAGGAAGTTTCTCCTCGTTCTGGATGATGTCTGGAATGAAGACCGAAACCAATGGAAATCACAACACGCAGTAACAAGGTTGCTTCTTCCGTGGAGTCAAACAATATTCACCAACTAAAGCAATTACACAAAGATCACAGCTGGCAAGTTTTTGCTAAACATGCATTCCAAGATGATATCTCTAAGTCCAATTCTGTGTTGGAAGAGATTGGCATGAAGATAGTTGATAAGTGCCAAGGACTGCCTCTGGCCCTTGAAACAGTAGGAGGTCTTTTACGGTCAAAGTCATCTGTTTCAGAGTGGGAAGGTGTATTGAGAAGCAACATATGGGACTTACCAATAGAAGATAGTAAAATTATTCCCGCTTTGTTGGTGAGCTACTACCATCTTCCTTCTCATCTCAAGAGATGTTTCGCTTATTGTGCGTTATTCCCCAAAGACCATGAGTTTGACAAGGAGAGGTTAATTCTCATGTGGATGGCTGAAAATTTTCTACAATGCTCTCAGCAGAGCAAGTCTCCAGAAGAAATAGGTGAACAGTACTTCAATGATCTGCTGTCAAGGTCTTTCTTTCAGCAGTCAATTAGGTACAACCAAACAAGTTTTGTAATGCACGATCTTCTGAATGATTTAGCAAAATATGTTTGTGGTGAAATCTGCTACAGGTTGGGTGTTGATAGACCAGGAAGCGTACCAAAGAAAACCCATCACTTTTCATTTACAAAGAATCCTGTTGAATGTGATGAGTATAGGAGTTTATTGGATGCTAAAAGGTTACGGACATTTCTGTCCATAGATGGGGATTGTGGGATGTCAATACAAGAATTGATCTCTAACTTTAAGTTCTTACGGCTCTTATCTTTGGCTTCTTGTTATGACATAGAAGAGGTGCCTGACACTATAGCCGATCTTATAGATCTCCTTTCATTAGACCTTTCCATGACAGATATAGAGAAACTTCCTGACTCAACTTGTTCACTCTGTAACTTGCAAGTCTTGAAGCTGAACAATTGTTTTAAATTGCGGGAGCTGCCCTCGACTTTGCATGAACTCCCGAATCTGCACCGCCTTGAACTTAGTGGAACTACTTTAAGAAAGGCTCCAGTGCTTTTAGGAAAGTTGAAGAATCTTCAAGTATGGATAGGTAGGTTTGAGGTTGGCAAAAGTAGCGAGTCCAGTATTGAACAACTAAGACAACTTGATCTTCACGGAGACCTGTATATTCAAAATCTTGAAAATATCGTGAATCCCTGTCAAGCACTCACAGCGGACTTGAAGAATAAAACACATCTTGTGGAGTTATATTTAATATGGGATTTGAAGCGGAACATTGACGATTCAATGAAAGAAAGAGAAGTACTTGAGAATTTGCCTTCCCTTGGAATTTTGACATCTCTCAAACAGTTGAGAATTGATGGCCTTGATCAGATAGTTAGGATAGATGCTGATTTTTATGGTAATGGCTCTTCTGCATTTGCATCCCTGGAAACTTTGAAGATCACTGATATGAAGGAATGGGAAGAATGGCAATGCATGACGGGTGCTTTTCCAAGTCTTCAAAGCCTTTGTGTGAACCGCTGTCCCAAGTTGAAAGGGCACTTGCCAGAGCAACTTTCTCATTTAAAGTCACTAACTATTGGGAACTGCGAACAACTTGGGGCTTCCATTCCCAGGACGGTAGAAATTGAAGGTGTGAAGATGGAGCCATCTTCATTTGATATGATTGGCCCCATCGTATCTAACACTCCTCTTGAATACTTGCGTATTTATTGTTGTCGGATGAAGGTTTGCTTCCACTCTCTCTTACTATTCTAAAGATCAAGGATTGTCGAAATCTTAAGAAACTGGACTACAGGGGTCTCTCTCGTCTCTCCTCTCTTAAGGAATTGTCTCTTCATAATTGTCAAATACTCCAATGCTTGCCAGAGGAGGGTCTTCCTGAATCCATTTCACAACTCAACATTAAAGACTGTCCGTTGCTCAAACAGCGGTGCAAGAAACAAGAAGGCGAAGACTGGGAAAAGATTGCTCACATTGAATACATAGAGGTTTATGATAAACAAGATGACACAGAAGACGACACAGAAGATGACAGAGAAGACGAAGCACAAGCTAGAACTTACTAAGGCACCAATTCTCATATGCCTACATTTTCATCAGGTGCCAATTCTCCACACTATCTCTGAATCATTTCGAATACAATCATATTTAGTGCATATATTTTAATCTCTATTCACCACTTTCTCACGCATCAGTTTTTCGTCTTTTTGATGTCTTATTATGGATATTCTTTTTTGAAATGGTTATATTTAGGGAACATGGAAAATGGTGAAGGGGGAAAGTGTGAAAGTTCTGGGATTGGTCAAGTCTTCATCCACTCAGTTGTTCGGTAAAGTTGTTTTCTCACCCACTCTGTTTGAACTGTCCTTTGTTGTCATCTAAATATTGAAGTGTATGTTTTTGTGGAATTAGATTGAAAGAGCTGTCAACGAGAAGCTGTGGTGATTCAAGATTTTAAAAGTGGTTTGGACTTTGGAGATGATTCAATATCCATCTCTTTGTAGATATATAATTCTCTCCACATCTGCTGCAATACTTTACAGTTATTATATGTAGCATGCATTAAATCCTTTTCTAAAACTCAAATCCTTCAAATTATGTATTCCTAAAATTGTTGTCTAATCACAAAAGCAAATCCGTGGAGATAAGAAGAGTTTCTTTCTAGAAAAGAGAAATTTGTTTTTCTAGAATTGAGTTCAACCCTTGTTTAATAAAAGAGCTTGGTGTTTGGTTTATATGCTTGAAGATAACACTGTTGCTAATAGAAGTACCTTACGTTGTTAGACCTTTAAAATCATTCACTAATGTGTTGTTACATCATTTACTTATATGTAGTTTTATAAACTTTAATCTAGATATGTATAGCCCTTCGCCTTAGGGATTGTGTACAAAATTAATGTGAACAAATAATGTACACAATACATAAATAAGACATAATTTTTTATTTATTTTACAAACTAATTTTATAAAATTGAGTTTCTTAAATCACAAATTCAAAAATTAGATATCTTATTATGAAATTCTTTTGATGACAAGTCATCACAGGCTTCTTTACAGTTGAATGGTAAAAGAGAGAAATCGTTTAATCTTAAGTAGCATATGTAAGTGGATTTTGTGATTACGTATAAATACAAGAGAAATTGTTTATGTTTAAACCTATTAGACCTAGAGGTTGTTTGTTGGAGTGTGCTGAATTGTAATGGATCGATTTAGATGAAAAGAAATCCAATTTAATATTTCAGTTTTCTCAATTCATTGCAAATTATCTTAATTTAAAATACTAAAAATAGTATCTAAAATATCAAATATTTATGTATGAGTTATTATTATTAATGTCCAATTTCGTTCAACTAAAAATATATTGAACAAAATAAAGCAAACAAAATACTAAAATGATAAAATTTAAAAAGATAGATTGAGAGAGTAATTTTTTTTAATTTAATTTGATGAATCTTAAAAATATATCAAATAAAATATTTTAATTTATTTACCTTTCGAAAATAAAATAAGATGTATCTTAAAATAATTCATCTGAATAAATAAATATATAGAAAAAAAAAACAAAAACATAATAAGCAACGAAAGTAAAGAAAGTAAATTAGAAGGAATTGAGTTGAAAAATGAAAAACATCTGAAGAGAACAAACTATCCCTTCGATGTCTTTGCTTCGAAAACAGATTGAATTGGATTCGGTCGATATTATCGACATAGGATCTTTCAATTGGTTTCATGACAGGAGATTGAAAGAAAGAAAAATTTATCCAATTTTTTATTTTAGTTATTGAGTTATGTGAATAGATAACAATATTAATAACATATTTTTCTTATTAATATATTTGTCATGTGATCCAATAGCCCTTCTTTAGATAGGAATAAATTTGATAAATGTAGTACTAAGCATAGAGATAATGTCGGTTTCCTACTACAACATCGTAATCTTATATTAGTGAGATTTGTTTACTCGTTATAATTTGGAGAGGTCTGTGTACTCGGTGTAACCATTTATGATATAGTGGAACCTTTTAAACAGTTTGTTCAAGGGAGAACTGGAAGTAGCCCAAGAGATTAGAGTGAACCAGTATAAAATTGCTTCATCTATGCTTATATATTCTTGTCTTGGACAGTCTTGCTTGGTGATTTTTATTTATACGGAATTGAGTTCAAACTCCATTCAACCCTCCCTTCTGGAGCCAGCTGTTCTTACAAAAACCTTACAGTATATGTTGCCATTTGTTGTGTACAAGGTCCGCTGAGCGACATATGCATCAATATGTTCTTTCAGATTCATCGAACCATCGTACCGATCTAGTACGACATTTTTCCAGATGGGGGGCAACTCGGTTGACATTATATAATCTATGAAAGGATACTTCCTTGATGAGTTGGCAATCGTGCTATGCGATGCTTCTTCCCGACCTTCTCTTCGACCATCGTGTCGTGTACTTTCCCTTCGGCCTTCATGTCGAGTTCCATCTCTTCGGCCTTCATACCGGGAACCTTCCTCTTCGGTCGAGTTTTCTGCATGCACTTGCTCTCGTTCCGCCCTATACACTATTTACCTGAGCCTCTCATTCTCTTCTTGAAGCCAGTTCAATGTGCCAGTGTGGCGTTCTCGATCCTCCTCGTGCATCTTTCTCATTATCTCCAGTTCTCTCCTCATCTCGGCCAATGTGGCCACTGAGTCTCCTCCTTGATGATTTTGCTGGCTGCCTGATTCCTAGTTGTCACCATTGCTTCGTCAGGCTAATCTCGACCCCACGGTGGACACCAAAATGTTTTTGCAAGAGACCGGTTAGCTCTAACAACAACAATGTCTCAATCGTTCGATACGAATCCCAGGTCCCGCTTCCTTCTGCATCTTCCAAAATAAGCAAACTGTCAATGAATCCGTAATGCTCCACGTACTCACTCTCCCGAGAGAGGATCCTACATTCACTCCGATGCTGAAGTAAGATAAAGTTTGAGTAATGTATGGTTGAATAGAATAGAATGATCAAACTTTTGGTGTTGGGAATACCTTCCCTTTTATAGGATTTGACTGGGCCAGAGATCAATGGTCCTGTAATGATTGGGCCTTCTAATCACTGAACTAGAGGCTCCACTTACCAATAAGACATCCTGCCAACAGTACCCACGTGGATGCTACGTGGCTACCTTGCTAATGCCACGCGCCTGATAATCATAGTAGAATAATTTATTGGATACTGCAAACTCTTACTATTTGGCCAACTTATTAAACCGACAACCTCTCGGTCGGTCAATTTGCGAAAATCATGCAATTATGTGACCAACCTAAAATAGTACAAACTCTAAGAGCAATAAACTAGGAACATTAATTTTGTTATAGCTCAGTCCTTTATTTTTTGTTACCTGTAATATCATTAACTTTTCTAAATAAATTTGAGATAGGAAATATAAGAGTAATCAGAATAATGAACTGATTTAACCCTGTCACTGTCTACATAGAAAAATATTAGAAATTATCATACCAAGTAAATAAATAAGGATTGGACAAGTAATCCAACAATATATTGTTACACTCCTAAACCATTATTAACGAACCACTTATGCTAAAAGAAAACAAAAAATGGGAAATGGCTTGGGCGTCTTTATTCAAAGTAAGCCGCCGAAATAGACTAATCCCCTAAAGTTGGTAGAAATTATTATCAAACCAACATGGTATTGTCGGAAATAATGAACAGGTACTGCTTCCTGGCCATCAGTCCTTTATTGAAGTAAAGCCATCTCCAACAAAATACTCACTGATTACCTTTTGTCACTCCTTTATTCACCTAACTAAGCTTCACTTCCAATTTTCACAACCCTTCCTTCTCTTCATTTCTCACTTCCTTTCCAACCATGCCAGTCCTAGAAACACTTGGTGGTGCTCTTTTTGGTGCTGTTCTCCAGGTTCTATTTGACAAGCTTGATTCTCATCAAGTTCTGGACTACTTTCGTGGCAGAAAGCTCGATGAGAGGTTGTTGAGAAGGTTGAAGAGGAAGCTGATGGACATCAATGCTGTGATTGATGATGCAGAACAAAAGCAGTTCACTAATTCATTGGTCAAAGAATGGCTTGATGAGGTTAGAGACGTGTTGTATAACGCGGAGGATCTGTTGGAGCAAATAGACTATGAGTTCTCCAAAACTGAGTTGAAAGCTGAATTCCAGAGCAGTGCTAGCAAGGTAAGCAGTTTTGAATCCAACATGATAGAAGTCCTAGATGATCTAGAATCTCTCTTAAACCAAAGGGTTGCTCAAGCTCTTCAAATTTCTAGTGGTGTCAGATCTGGGTTGGGGAATAAAGTGTCAGAGAAAAAGATTGAATCAACGTCATTGGTAGCTGAAGAGGTTATTTATGGAAGAGATGAGGACAAAGAAAAGATCCTTAATTGGCTGACATCTGACAATGAGAACTGTTGCCAACTGTCAATACTTTCTATTGTGGGTATGGGCGGGATGGGTAAAACCACGCTTGCACAGCATGTATACAACGACCCAAGGATAGAGGGTAAATTTGCTATCAAAGTTTGGGTCTGTGTATCTCATGATTCTGATGTTTTGGCAATATCTAAAGCAATTATTAAACAAAAAGATGTATGCGCAGACCTAGAAACGGTTCATGGAGAACTGAAAGAAAAATTGAATGAAATGAAGTTTCTTCTGGTTCTGGATGATGTCTGGAACGAAGATCGAAACCAATGGAAAGCTTTGCAAACTCCTCTTAAATATGGTGCTAAGGGAAGTAAAATTCTTGTCACAACACGGAGTAACAAAGTTGCTTCTATCATGCAATCAAACATTATACACCAACTAAAGCAACTCCAAGAAGATCACAGCTGGCAAGTTTTCGCTAAATATGCATTGCAAGATGATAATTCTAAGTTGAATTCTGAGTTGGAGGAGATTGCCAAGAAGATAGTTGAAAAGTGCCAAGGACTGCCTCTGGCCCTTGAAACGGTAGGAGGTGTTTTAAAGTCAAAGTCATCTGTTTCAGAGTGGGAAGGTGTATTGAGAAGCAACATATGGGACTTACCAATAGAAGACAGCAAAATTATCCCCGCTTTGTTGTTGAGCTATTACCATCTTCCTTCTCATCTCAAGAGATGTTTCGCTTATTGTGCGTTATTCCCCAAAGACCATGAGTTTGACAAGGAGACCTTAATTCTCTTTTGGATGGGTGAAAATTTTTTACAGTGCTCTCACCAGAACAAGTCACCAGAAGAAGTAGGTGAACAGTACTTCAATGATCTATTATCAAGATCGTTCTTTCAGCAGTCAATTAGGTACGAAAGTGTTTTTGTTATGCACGACCTTCTCAATGATTTAGCAAAGTATGTCTCTGGAGAAATCTGTTTCAGGTTAGGAGTTGATAGAGCAGAAAGAGTACCAAAGACAACCCGTCACTTTTCAAGTGTAATCGATCCGGTTGAATATCCAAAGAGTTTATTTGATGCTAAAAGGCTACGGACATTTATAACTTTTGGGTGCTATGGGATGTCAATACAAGAGTTGATCTCCAACTTTAAGTTCTTGCGGCTCTTATCTTTGTCTTACTGTCATAATATAAAAGAGGTGCCTGAAGCAATAGCCGATCTTATACATCTCCGCTCATTAGACCTTTCAGGTACCCTGATAGAGAGACTTCCAGACTCAACGTCTTCACTCCGCAACTTGCTAGTGTTGAAGCTGAACAATTGTTCCTATTTGATGGAGTTGCCCTCAACTTTGCATGAGCTCATCAATTTGCGTCGCCTTGAACTTCTGGGAACTACTTTACGAAAGGCTCCAGTGCTTCTAGGAAAATTGAAGAATCTTCAAGTATGGATGAGTACGTTTGAGGTTGGCAAAAGTAGTGAGTTCAGTATTCAACAACTAGGGGAACTTGATATTTATGGACAGCTGTCAATAATAAATCTTGAAAATATTGTGAATTCGTGTGATGCATTGGGAGCAGATTTGAAGAATAAAACACATCTTGTGGAGCTATATTTAGGAAGTAATTTGAAGAGGAACATTGACGATTCAATAAGAGAAAGAGAAGTACTTGAGAATCTGCAACCTTCCAGACATTTGAAGAAGTTGTCAATCGCTGGCTATGGTGGTACACAATTTCCCCGTTGGTTATCTGATAGTTCTCAATCGAAAGTAGTGTCCTTAACCTTGAACAACTGTAAACATTGCCAATGGTTGCCTTCCCTTGGACTTTTGACATTTCTGAAGCACTTGACAATCAAAGGCCTTGATCAGATAGTGAGGATAGATGCTGATTTCTACGGAAATACCTCTTCTGCTTTTGCATCCTTGGAAACGTTGAGCTTTAGTGATATGAAGGAATGGGAAGAATGGCAGTGCATGGCCGGTGCTTTTCCAAGTCTTCAACGTCTTTCTCTGACTAACTGTCCCAAACTGAAAGGGCACTTGCCAGAGCACCATCCTCAGTTAAAGGATATATACATTTTTCAGTGCGAACAACTTGTGGCTTCCATTCCTAGGGCCGCAGATTTTGAAGGTGTGAAGACGGAGCCATCCTCATTCGTATCTAACACTCCGCTTAAATACTTGGTTATTTATTCTTGTCGCGGAATGACTATTTCCATAAACCATTGCTACCATTTCCTTCTATCATTGAATATCCATCGAGGTTGTGACTCTCTAACAACCTTTCCTTTAGATTTATTCCCAAACCTCTACAAGCTTGAATTAGGTGAGTGTCGTAACCTACAGATGATATCACAGGAGCACCCTCATCATCATTTGAAGACTCTGACAATTAGAGAATGCTCTGAATTTGAATCATTTCCCAATGAAGGATTATTTGCACCTCAGCTGGAGACATTTTTTATTATAGCAATGAAGAAATTGAAATCGATGCCCAAACGCATGTCTGCCCTCCTTCTATCTCTTAATTATCTGTATATAAATGATTGTCCAGGAGTGGAGTTCTCTCATGAATGTTTGCCATCAAATCTAAAACACATGAATCTCTTGAGATGCTCCAAACTTGTTGCCTCACTGAAAGGGGCTTTGGGACCCAATCCCTCTTTACAATTCTTGAAGATTGCAGTTGTAGATGTTGAGTCTTTTCCCGATGAAGGTTTACTCCCACTCTCTCTTGTGAAGCTAACCATAGAAGATTGTCCAAATCTTAAGAATCTAGACTACGGGGGTCTCTTTCACCTCTCCTCTCTCCAGAATTTGAATCTTTTGGACTGCCCCACTCTCCAATGCTTGCCAGAGGAGGGTCTGCCCAAATCCATTTCGGAACTCCTGATTAAAGACTGCCCGTTGCTCGAACAGCGCTGCAAGAAAGAAGAAGGTGAAGACTGGGAAAAGATTGCTCACATTGAAGATATATGGGTTGATGATAAATAAGTAAACACAGAAGACGAAGCACAAGATGGAAATTACTGAGACACCAATTCTCATATGCCTACATTTTCATCAGGTCTCAATTCTCCACACTACCTTTGAATTATTTCAAATACAATCATATTTAGTGCATATATTTTAATTTTTTGATGTCTTATTATGGATATTCTCTTTTGAAATGGTTATATTTAGGGAACATGGAAAATGGTGAAGGGGGAGTGCTCATGACATCAACCATTCAGTTGTTAGGTAAAGTTGTTTTCTCGCCCACTCTGTTTGAACTGTCCGTCGTTGTCATCTAAATATTGAAGTGTATGTTTTTTTGGAAATAGATTGAAAGAGCTGTGAATGAGGAGCTGTGGTGATTCAAGATTTGAAAAGTGGTTTGGACTTTGCAGATGATTCAATATCCATCTCTTTGTACATTTATAATTCTCTCCACATCTGCTGCAATACTTTATAGTTATTATATGTAGCATGCATTAAATCCTTTTCTAAAGCTCAAATCCTTCAATTTGGAGAATCATTTGTTTGTTTAGCTGATTATTATTAGTTCATGTTTACTTCCATCCAAACACTCAATCATTTAAACCAAAACACCAAGCTCTTCTATAAGCATCGGTTGAACTCCATTCTAGAAAAACAAATGTCTCGTTCCAAGAAAGAGAGACTCTTCTTATCTCCTCCATGAATTTACTTTTGTGATTAGACAGCAATTTAAAAAATATATAATTGAAGGAATATATATATATATATATATATATATATATATATATATATATATATATATATATATATATATATAAAAAAAAAAATATATATATATATATATAAAAAAAATATAAAAAAAAA
>Ga0209700_108329_pt1 | contig 13401 bp, 13 predicted proteins | sample SiratroredBW_FD_187528 | JGI IMG/M metagenome (GOLD analysis project Ga0209700, IMG submission 187528) | Root nodule microbial communities of legume samples collected from California, USA - Siratro red BW (SPAdes) (version 2) | ecosystem: Host-associated > Plants > Roots > Nodule | place: USA... | reverse complement strand
TTCCTAGAACTTTTTATCAACATGTTTAGAGATTTTTCATTTGTATTTGAATGAGATAAAACTTTTCTAAAAGCCAAATTTTCAGTTATAATATCATCAATGTTTGTCTCATTTGATTCAATAGGCCCTTTTCCTAATTTTTCTCTAATTAACACAATTTCTTTTTCCAAGTTTAAGATTTGTGTCTTGAACCGCAAGGTCCCTTTTAAGGTTCCTATTTTCATTACACAATCTTTCTTTTTCTTGAAGAAGTTTTGTGTTTTCTAGAGAAATATCATTTAGACTAGCTTTCTCTTGTTGCATTAAAACAATTTCTTTGCAAGCATTTTTATAATTTCTTTTCATGGTTTTATATGCAGATGCAATCATACCATTATTAGATATTGCTTCTTGATAAGTTAAACGTAAACTATCAATATCAGTAAAATCTACCTTATTATCTGAGTCCTCTAACATAGAGTTATCTACCACATTAGTCATGAGACCTATGTTTGCCTCTTCTTCAGAATCAGAACTGGACGAATCCAAATCCTCCCAGGTTGACATAAAACTCTTTTTCTTTTTGGAGAATCTCTTCTTCTTTTCTTTCTTCTCTTTTTCTTCAACCTGATCAGGACATTCTAATTTGAAGTGTCCTGGCTTCTTACAGCCATAACAGATTATCCTTTCATCTCGCTCCTTGCCATCTTTAGTCCTGAACCCTCTTTCCTTTCTCTTGCTCTCTTTCTTTCTCAACAACCTTTTGATCTTGTTGGTGAGGATGGAGATCTCATCATCAGACTCTGTATCATCTGATGTATTGTCTATATCTTCAGAAGCTTTGTGTGGTACCTTTTTCTTTACATTTTTCTGAGATGATTTCAAAGCCAAAACCTTCCCTTTTGTTGAACCTGCATCATTTTGTATGACCTGCTCATATATAGTAAGAATACCTACCGATTCTTCCAAGGGCATGGCCTCAAGATCTTTAGAGGTTCTGAGAGCAGTTTCTTGAGCTCTCCATTTAGCAGGTAAAATTCTGATAATTTTATCATTGATTTCATATTGACTAATAGTTGACCCCAAGGATCTTAGGCTGTTTAGGTTAACTTGCAAACGAGAAACCATAGATTGTATAGATTCCTGATCTTCAATAGCAAACATTTCATATTGACGTTTAAGCATAGTCACTTTATTTCTTTTTACCTCTTTTGAACCTTCATATGTGAGAGCAAGTGTATCCCACATCTCCTTAGCGCTGACCATGGTATGCACCTTTGACATTTCTTCCTCGGATAAAGCACACATTATAATATGCCTAGCTTTAGCATTATTTTGACAAACACGCTTTTCCTCCATAATCATAGATTCAAAAGGAAGCAATTCTCCTGATTTATCAATCAATGTAGGTATGCCATTTTAATAATATTAATTAACTCCATACCGTTATATTGGATGAAGCCAATCATCCTCATCTTCCAAAGCTCATAATTTTGGCCATTGAACAAGGGTGGTCGACTCACGTGTAGTCCGTCTCCTTCCATTGAGTTCCTGTAGGATCGTGCCTCAAGTCCTGTGAAGAACTAACCCCTGAGGTTAGCTCTGATACCAACTATAGGAACAGCTGGCTCCAGAAGGGGGGGCTTGAATGGAGCCTGAACTCAATTTGCTATAAATAGAAACCATCAACCAAGACAAAAATATATAAGCACAGATAAAGCAGTTTTATACTAGTTCACCCTAATCTCTTGAGCTATGTCCAGTTCTCCCTTGAACAAACCGTTCAAGAGGTTCCACTATTTAGCAAATAGTTACAACGAGTACACAAACCTCTCCAGGTTACAACGAGTACACAAACCTCTCCAGGTTATACCAGTCCCAATCTCCCCCTGAGATCAAGACCACTCAAGATTTAAAGAAACACTCTTAAAGGAGAGAACAATGAAAGCTCATAAGGGTTTACTTCACAATGGTGAAGAATTACACAATGGTTTCACACAACCCAAAAACTCTATATGCTCTCTATAGCAGATTGACAATAAACACTCAGTATATTTTCTTCAAATGTATTGTATGATGTTTTTCTTCAAATGTATTCTCCTTTTTGTTCTTCAACTTGAACTTGCTCCTCTATATGTAGCTTTTTAGAAACTAGCCATTGGGATGCTTGAACAGAGCAATCTTGACTTTCTGATGTATGAAGCTCAAACTGGAAATACTTCTCTAATTTTCATACTGCATTAAACTTGATTAAGTCTGTATCGGAAATAATTTATTATAACAAAGAGAAATTATATCTGAGATACTCATCAATAATTTGAATAATTTCTATTATGAACAGATTTGAACGTTAATGCACATTATGATATAAAATTAATTAATCACAATTAAATGCTTCATAATAATTTGAATATTTTCCGTTATGAACAAATTTGATCATTACAGCACAATATGATATAAAATCAATTTAAATCAAATCAATAACACATAAAAGTAAATAATAAGAAAACTTATCTCTTTATAGACCATGTGTTTCCTGCTTTAATAATAATAATAATAATAATAATAATAATAATGTTAACTGCGCAATGTATATAAGTCATCAAATATAAATGTATACTCGAGTTTTGTTATCATCAAAACTTTATCAAATGATTTGATCCTCTAAAGGGACTTTGGACCACCTAATGTTCAACAATTATTGATCTAATTTGTTCTGGATCTTAATCTTTTGTTCGGGGACTGGTTTAACTCATTTTAACTGATAACAATTGTATTAATTGTCTTTTTTAAATAAGTATTTTGTCTTCGTTAAATAAATTTGTTGAATAAAAATTTTAATTAATTATTTCTCTGTGTTGGGAAAGAAGACAATTTCTTCCTATTTGCTTCGTAAGCTTCTCTAACATAACTGCAAATTTCAAATTCCAACTCGAAAATCTCTGTGATGGATATGAATGGCCAATTGGATTTCGAGGTATAGGACAATCTTCTGAAATACCCATTATTAACACCAAAAGATACTCCTTTCACACAGATTTTTACTTTTACCATTTTTTTTTGTGTTGGTTTAGGGTTTTATAGTTCCTCTCTTGTAGCTTTTTATCATACTTCATGTTTTGAGTTGTTCAAACACACTGCCATCACGTCGCAAACGCACTGCCATCAAACCACCAAAAATCCACACAATCAAAACAACACGTTGTCGACGCCGTGAAAGGAATGAACTGAGAACAAGAACGGCAAATAAAGACAAGAAAAAAGACATTACACATCACAAAAGAACTATTATTGTAAACAATAACGAACAAATCAAATGAAGAATGAGAACAACGAACAAATAGAGTAGGAGAACGAGAACAACCCTAAATTTATTTCAATTTCAAAATCTACCACACAATCTATGCTCAATTTAAATAACATTTTCTATGTCATCTCATTACGACGTCACCACCACATTAGATTGTCAACTGGTGGTGTCAAAGTATCAATACTCTTTAGAGTATTAACCTCTCTTGCTCCACCCCTATTTGTCTTTCTTTGACGCCTCCTTTTCCAATCCAACTTCAGCAAACCGTCACCATTCCATAAGTTCTCATTTCCTGTTTTGTTTACACTTACGCAATTGTAACCACTACATTTGCCACACAGGCCAGCCACAAACCTAATACTGATATAATTAGTAAATGAAACCAGAGATTTAGTAAATTGAACACGAAAATGGAGAAAACCTTTCTTGATCATGTCAGTTTCTTAATACCCATTCTCTCTCTCAGCGGATCCAATTGGACTAAGGCCCAATTTTATGTTCCTTACAAATGCTCTACCAACCCTTACTTTTCTTAATAGAAAATGGACAAGTCACGGAGAAGCAAATCGGTGAAACTTTGATTGTTAACCAGAAAAACGCCAAACCCACCACTCCTAAAACAAAAATCAAGATTGAGATTTAGATTTATTCATTTGGTAAAAGCCAGTACATGATTCCACTTTCACTTGATTCCTCGTGTAGAAGTTTGCCGAGATTACAGAACACTAATCAGATTTTGTGCGGGATGAATAATAGGTCTGCATAATTGTGAGAACAAGGAGTACAGCCGCTGCTAACACTCCTATGAATTTCCACACTGTGGGGATATGATCACGTATCAAAATGTTGTACCAATTTTTGCAGTAGTAAACTAAAATCTCATAAACCCTTCTGCATCCATGCCAAGTGACAATAGGAACCCTTTTAAATGCTGTTCTGACTTTCCTCCCCCGGTACTTGTTCAATCTATCACAAATATCCTCATAACTCGAATCCATGTACTCAGCTCCCTTAGAAATTGTGTTAAACAGATTCAACAACTCTTCCTTGCTCTTCCTAGGCTTATTCACTATCACCCCTTTCTCCTCTAGCAGCTCAATGTCATGCTTACAACAAACCAGCCCTTGAAAGAACAACGCATACGAAGTGTACTTACATCTGATCCAAATTCTGCTCTGCTCCCACGCAATCAAGTTCCTCCACCTCACTTCTGTTGTTTCTTTCACACACAGCGGTGGAATTCTTAGCACACTGCCACTAAAACTAATGTCAAAGTTGAACCAGTCCACCCACTCATGGCGATGAGTGATGTCAGCAGCCTCGATTGTTATTCCAGCAGCGTGAAGCCTTGTGGCGCATCTCAGAAGCTCCTGCTTCACGCGTTTACCCTCTTGCTGAGTCTGTTCCACTGTGGACAAGTGCATCAAGTGAAGAACGTGGACGCCACCAGAATTATTTACCTCAGGGTAACCGAAAGCTCTTCGAACAATATTAGCAACACGGTGATCATTGTTGATCTCACTGCGATCCGGAAAGACCTTCCTAAACAACTTCTTGAGTACAATGAAGGGAACTTGGTTCTCAAGCATTGTGATATCATTCATAACAGACACCACCTTCTCTTGGTTTTGTAATATAGGGTCATTTGGGTTGCTACTATTGTTACATATAAAATCACCTAGTCTCATAAGGAGCTCCAACAAAAAACACCCATCTACAATCATTATCTTAGCTAACTCGTGGGGTTCTGATTCGATGTTACCTCCGTAGCTTGCGATGATTAGTTTGTCCAACTTGAGGATGTCTGTGCCGCATTCTCTGAGTCTTTGTTCTGATCTTCTGTTTTGTTCTTCCGTTCCTCTTCTGTCAAGAAACTCGCGCATGTAACGCCACTTTGTCTCTTCCATTAGTTGGAGGTGTCTGGTGATTCCTCTGTGTAAGGGTCCTATGGAGACCTCTTTTGGCTTGAAAGCTGCTTCGTTTGGGCCTCGAAGCTCCTCTGTGACGCTTGAGATGCTGCAGGCTTGGACTTGGCCATGGAAGAGCGAACCCAGCATCACTTCGATGGGAATCATCCAACTGAAGTCGGGTTGTGCCATCTGGAATTGAAGTGGGAGAATGGGAAAACTTTGAGCCAGAGAGGGAGAAAGAACTGGTCAACGAAATAAGTGCAGAAACTAATGATATATGGTTGAATTTTATGGATGTGATTGTGAAAGCTCGCAGAAAAAAATTCGAACTTTCTCCGCAATTTCTTAGCAGAGTTATGGAAATTATTGAAACCAAGATGGCTGTCTTTTAGTGATACCACTTGCTGGTCTGCTCCATGTATGTGAACTCATTTGGTCGGTTTTTAAGTCAACTTGTTTCAGTTTTGTTAAGATGTAGTATTTAAATATTTTTATTATTTTTAAAAACTAAAATAGACTTTTCAAGTCTTATCTCACTCCTTTTTTTTCTAGCCTGAAAAAGATCACTGTAATATCTTTGACTTCCACCGACAAAAAGATGACGGCGAGTCTCCGGTGAAGGCTCGCGGAGGAGGGGAGTGAAGTACTTAATCAATGATTCTGGTTAGGTTTTTCTCCTTTTCCTTGAGTGTAGCTATATTCGTTTAACCCTCTTTCTATTTTCTATTTTTCATTCTATTTACTATTTTATTATTTCATTGCATTTTTTTAATCCTGATCTTGTTACAGCATATGGCAAGAAGCAACTAAGGTATTTATTTGTCTCGTGTGCACACGTATTATCGTTAAATAAATCAAAAAGTTCAAGACAACCAACTCCATTATTCATGGAATAAAATGAAACAAAATTAGGTGATTTTTGTAACATATTGATTTTCCTTTTGTTTTAATTTAAGAAATTTTGTTTATTTTAAGTAAAACTAAAATAATAATTATTTAGTTTTGTATATCACGTGCTTCTAGGCGGGTTATCGATGAGGAACCATGATTTGGACTTTAATAATCCAAAATACAGTGACAAATAGGAAACCGTCAATTGCAAATAGCATCAGTAAGGAGTTGTAGTCATATTTCACAGTGAACGTGAATATAACTTTCTTTTCTTGCCTAGTTGACTTTGTTTGACTGAAAACTATGAAACTAGGCCATTTCTTCTTGCACCAACCTAGTCTCTTCCTGCAGCCCCACACTTACGAAAATACCAAAAATACTCTTCTATTTTCAATTCTGAAATATGGAATCCGAAGACTTTCTTGAATTACAAAATATGCAAGTTAAATTTTTTATTATTTATATTTTAAATTATATAATAATACATTGTATTCTGAATTACACAACTTAAAATATAAAAAATTATTTTGCAAGACTTAGTGAACAGTGGGAAGCTCTTTTCAAAAATGAGCATAGGAAATCTCCCTCTAAATAACATAAAGCAAATAGGGATGAGAGTGCATTGAAAAATCTAGGGTTAATAAGTTTTTTTTTTTTTTTTTTACTTTATTTTTCTTTTACTCAATTTATTAATTGATAAAATTAGGATATTTCTTCTCTCATCGTGCCTCTCCTCGGCGATGGCATTGGAGGTGGGAGGGCTCCATCTATGAGATGGTCTAAGGTATCGTCTTGGGGAACATCTATCCTAAGAGTTGTTGTGATGGTGGCGTTGAAGATGGGGTTGCTGCGGCTGAGAAGAGGAACAGAGCTGCTCAATAGAGAAGATGAAGAGCAAGGTCAAATCATCACTTGCCTGAGGTGCAACAAGAAACAATGGAAGTTAAGGAAGAATTTTTCGTGAAACTAATGTATCTTTTCTTCCCAATTCAATCACCCTAAACCTGGCTACATATAGCATAAAATTCTCTACCCACAGTTTACTACTGACATGAATTGTCGTATCCACAAAAGCTCACTCATAGGTTATTTTATAACTATATTCATTTCATTAATGAAAATTTTATGAACAATTATTTTAGTACAAGACTCCAATTTTCATTATCCAAAGTGTCTACATGAAAACTCCAAAAGTCAAAATTTAATTGCAACAAAGATAAACTCAAAAGGATATCAATAGAAAAATTCATAAATGAATCAATCAGCAAAGATTATCTAACAAATACAATATTACTACTGAAAATAACACTATTTATACAAAATTTAATACAATTCTTATCTATCTATGTTAAAAAAACATAAATAAGAAAGCTAGAAGCAATTAGTGATGGAGGTGCTCCTAGGTTTTTTAACTTCTTGATCACGCTCCTAGGTTTTTTAACTTCTTGATCACGCTTCAAGTGATGTAGCTTAAGAACAAGCCTTGTTGCACTGAACAAAATCCATGGAAGGAGCTCCTCACGTAAGCGGAAGCAATAGAGAAGAGAAGAAGCACCGTGGAAAGTGGCATGGAAGGAAGATCTTATTTCACTCGAACAAAATTGGGTATTAACAAGTGTGAATAGCAAAATCGTCGTAATGGCCCAAACAAAAATAAAAGAGTGTGAACAGTAGACAAAGGTGCAAATAGAAATTGATAATGACAAAAGATTTAAATGGTAAAATTTTATTTTTTTAACTCGAACGAAATTGGATGTTGACAAAACTGAATACAAAGAGAAAACCCTCAGGTTTTGAAGACCACAAGCTGCCTAGACATGTCTACAAGCTCAAGAAAGCTCTTTATGGGTTGAATCAAGCACTTAGACAATGATATGAAAAGCTAAGTAATTTTCTACTGTCAAAGAGCCATTAAAGAGGTCAAGTAGATAAAACTCTCTTCGTCAAAAGAGCTAGAAATAACATCATTCTTGTCCAATTTTTTATTGATGATATAATTTTTTTATCAACTAATTTTAACTACCTGGCCAATAATTTATGTCAGCTATGTAGGGAGAATTTGAACTATCTATGATGGGTGATTGGAATTACTTCTTGGGACTGCAAATTAAGCAACTAAAGAATGGGACGTTCCTAAATCAATCCAAGTATTGCAAAGATGTGTTGAAAAAGTTGGAAATGGAAAATTGCAAAGAGGTTGTAACTCCAATTTCAGCAAGCTGTTATTTGGATGCTAATGAAAAAGGTGTTGCAGTTGATCAAACAAAATTCAGAGGTTTGATTGGATGACTACTCTATCTCACTGCTAGTAGGCCAGACATCATGTTTAGTGTGTATATGTGTGCAATATTTCAAGAAAATCCAAAAGAGTTACACTACAATGCAACAAAGAGAATTCCAAATATCTCAAAGGAACTGTGAATGTTAGACTGTCGTATCCCAATGGGGTTGCACTTTATACTGTTGGCTTCTCTGATTAATGTTTTGCAGGATACAATCTGGATAGGAAGAGCACCACTGGAACCTGCCACTTGCTTAGATCAAGTTTAATCTCTTGGTGCAACAAGAAGGAAACATGTGTAGCTCTCTACACTGCAAAAGCAAAGTACATAGCTGGTGGAAGTTGTTGTACACAAATCCTACGACTCAAGCAACAAGTTAGTGACTTTGGTCTTAAAGTCACAAAGGTACCTCTATTTTGTGATAATACATAATCACACTCGAAATCCTGTGCAACATTATTGAACTAAGCATATTGAAATTAGGCATCATTTCATCACAAAGCATGTTAGCAATGATGTTTGTGAAATTAAATTCATTGAATCTGAAAAAAGAAATTGGTTGATTTCTTCACTAAACCACTTGCAAAAAATAGATTTAATTATCTAAGAACTAAACTAGGGATTTTGGACCATTCAAACAACTCTTAATTGTTCTTTTGCATAAAGTTATCAATTTGTGTAATCTGTAAAAATATAAATAGATTGATTTGCATATTCAAATCAATTGCATATTTTCTGTGCTTTGAAATAAATCGATTGCCCCCAAAATCAAATTGGTTGATTTTGAGTTAATTGATGACGTAAGATTTTAGCTTGTTTCCTTTAGAATCACAATCATAACCACTGTTGATTCTATATTTGTGATTGTGAAAATTGACCATTCAAAATCCGTATGTACTTGAGCATGAAAATCAAATTGAGTGAGGGATTTTATGCATACTACTCATGACACCCCTCATTGAGCCACACAATACCACATGTCTGATATTTTGTGGAAGTCAAAAAGGTATTGACTGAAAGGATCTGCTCAAATAAATTACCCAAATCAGGTGTCTTATCCTATATAAATGCAAGTGTGCATAACTTCACCTAGAATTACTGTTTGGTTCAATCAACTAATTCCAAAATGAATGCAATCAAATATGTGTAAACTAGATTGTGCGTATAAATATATCATTCATCATGCATACATTTTACACTGCACTACACAAGTTATACGAATACTCTCAAAGCCCTACTATAGACTACTCAAACACTGGTATGGCCTCCTCAAGCAACCCTAAGAAAAGAGTCAAACAGATGATTAGTTCTGGAAGATTTCACAATGATACAGGCCATCTGGAAAACTGGTTTGCTGTTGCGCTTGGCCAGATTGATACTTACTTAATGGATACAATAGAAAGATCATCAATGCTCCAAAGTTTCTGAGAATGGTGTATTTGAAAGATTAAAAGTGGCTGGACGTTTGAAAGTCACTAAAGCACCAGAAGCTAGAGAACTTCCTGAATCCGATAGGGAACTTCTACCCAGACCTAGTGAAGGTGTCCTTCACTTATCTATAGATTTATAGAGACAAAGTGAAGTTGCACGTGAAAGAGGTCTACATGGATATCACACCTTTTTAGTATGGAAAACAGTGGTTGGGATCAAACATAATGGAGTGAGGATGGGAAAGGGAAATACAACTGCTATGAAAAACTTCGATAAGCTGTAGTTCTTCAATATCTAACTATTGTCATGAGAGGCTTCCATGTTGGCCGGTTAACTATGAATCTGAGGATCATAGCCTTTATCATCGTTTGGCTCATCACACCTAGAGGGCAAAACCATGCAGTTCTCACTGAAGATGATTTAATCCTCATTCATTGTATTTATTAACAAAGTGGATGTCAACAGTGATGGAGGAGCTCCTAGGTGCTTTAGCTTCTTGCACAAGCTTCAATGGAAGTTGAGCATGTTGAAGCCTTGATGCACTGATTAGAAGAAGTGGATGAAACTTCTCATGATGTGGAAGCCATGGAAGTACAAGGAAGGAAGTGTCCAAGGAGGTTTATGGTGAAGTAGTTGGTGAGAGCCTTGAAGGAGGTTAGGTCAACCTCTAAGAGAAGAGCTCCTAGCTTCTAAGAGAAGAAACTCAATGTGAAACTTGCGACAATGTGCCGATTCCTAAACCTCTTATTTATAGAAGAAGAAAAGGCTAGTATCTTCCCTAGCAAGCTAAGGTAACGTATACAAGAAGCTAGGGTTAGAAACCCTAACTTGCCTTGCAAGTTACCTAAGTGGCGTATGGGAGAAACTAGGGTTGGGAATGCTAACTTGCGCCACACGTTAGGGTTAAGGTAACCTAGCGTGTGGAGCAAGTTACTCTTTCCTAAACTAGGCACCATTGGATAGGCGCCACATGTACAAATTCTATACGACTAAAAACCTATCCTAGGTGTCTTCTATAAAGCGTAAGGCACCTAGGGTTATTTACAAACATCCAAATTTTCCTATTCTACTTTTTACAATTTTTACAAGAATCCTCAAAGCTCAAAATAGTTTGCATTTTAATCTGCACATGTGCCTTTGACTCTTTGCTTGCATTAAGGTGTCTGAACATGGCTCTGGTGATTGGACCTTGTCTGAGCCCTCCTCCATCATCCCCTCCCTCTTGAAGAGGATCTGTCATCAGATCTGACTAGTCTACATCATCATCATTGCTACCTACAAAAGGAACGAGATCAATTACATTAAAGTTAGTATGTACTCCATAATCTTCAGCTAGATCCAATTGATAAGCATTACTATTTATTTTCTTTAAAATTTGAAAATGTCCATCACCATGGGGACTGAGTTTTGACTTTCTTTAATTTGGAAATCTCTTTTCTTAAGTGAAGCCAAACCCAATCTCTCTCTTCAAAACTTCTTACTATCTTCGCCTTATTGTTTTGGCTAGCATACTTATCACTTTGTTGTTGTATTTGAATTTTAACCTTCTCATGTAATTTTTTTACAAAATCAACTTTTGATGCCCCTTCTTTATGAATAAAATCAATAGAATTGGGCAAAGGAATCAAATCTTTTGGTGTGAGAGGGTTAAATCCATATACAACCTCAAAAGGTGAAAGTTGGGTAGTCTTATGAACTACCCTATTGTAAGCAAACTCAATATGAGGAAGATACTCATCCCATGATTTGTGATTACCCTTCAGAATTGCCCTCAACATAGTGGATAAAGACCTATTAACAACCTCAATTTGTTCGTCCGTTTCGGGATGACATGAGGTAGAAAAATTGAATTTATTTCCTAATCTTCCCCAAAAAGTTCTCCAAAAATGACTAATGAACTTAGGATCTCTATCGGACACTATAGTTTTAGGTAACCCATGAAGCCTAACCACTTCTCTTTAGAAGAGCCTAGAAATATTACTTGCATCATCTATTTTGTGACATGGAATGAAATATGCCATTTTACTAAAACGATCCACAACCACAAAAATAGAGTCAAACCCCCGTTGAGTTCTAGGTAGTCCAAGGACAAAGTCCATACTGATATCCTTCCAAGGTGCACAAGCAACAGGTAGTGGGGTATATAATTCATGAGGCATAGTCCTAGATTTTGCTTATAAACAAGTAATGCAGTTATAACAATACCTTTGACATCTCGCCTTATATGGGGCCAATAGATCTTTTCTCTCAAGATGCTTAAAGTTTTTTCTACCCCAAAATGACCCATAAGTCCCCCTTCATGTGACTCTTTTACAAGAAGTTTTCTATGTGAACCATGAGGTATGCATAACTTTCCTTCTCTAAAAAGATAATCTTGGTTGACATAGTACCCTCCTTGCGGTTTATGTTGACTTTTGGTGTAAATGGATGAAAATTCGGGATCTTGTGAGTACAATTCAATAATGTTATCAAATCCAAGAATTTGGGCTCCTAATGTAGAAATCAACAATTGTTTCCGAGATAAAGCATCAACCACAATATTACTTTTGCCCTTCTTGTATTTGATTACATACTGAAATTGTTCTAGAAATTCCACCCACTTAGCATGTCTTTTGTTCAATTTATGTTGACCCCTCAAATATTTAAGTGACTCATGATCACTATGAATGATAAACTCTTGGGACACAAGATAGTGTTCCCATGTTTGAAGGGCTCTTATCAAAGCATAAAGTTCCTTGTCATAGGTGGGATAATTTAAAATGGCACCATGTAATTTTTCACTAAAATAAGCAATGGGGTGAACACCTTGAATTAACACAACACCTATACCTACTCCTGATGCATCAAATTCTAGCTCAAAAGGTTTAGTAAAATCAGGTAAAGCCAGAATGGGTGCATTAGTGAGTAAGGACTTTATCTTTTGAAAATCATTTTCTTGTTTTTCATCCCAATGGAATGTAACATCTTTCTTCACCAACTCATTGAGAGGTGAAGTTGGACTAGAGAAGTTAGGAACTAACCTTCTATAAAAACTTGCCAATCCATGGAAACTCGTTACTTCTCTTACATTCTTTGGGGTATGGCACTCTTGGATAGCTTGTATTTTTGAAGGATTCACATGAACCCCATTTTTATTGACAATGAACCCTAAGAACACAACACTATCTACACAAAAGGTACATTTACCTACATTGGCAAAAAGCTGATTTTTCCTAAGAACTAGTAAGATTTCCCTAAGATGGTGAATATGAGATTCTACACTATTGTTATATACAAGGATATCATCAAAATAAACTACTACAAACTTTCCTATGCAATCCCTAAGTACATGATTCATTAGCCTCATAAAAGTGCTAGGTGCATTAGTGAGTCCGAAAGGCATCACTAACCACTCGTATAGTCCAAATTTGGTCTTAAAAGCAATTTTTCATTCATCACTGTTAAAGTAAGTATTTGGCCTAAGTTCAAGAGGGGGGGGGGTGAATTGAACCCTTTTCAAATACTTTTCGCAAACTTGCTTTTCAATGTGAGAATACAAATTCTTTAGAGAAACTTAGAATGCAATCTGCAGAGGTTCAAACAATTAACAAATATTAAC
>Ga0209700_108328_pt1 | contig 13403 bp, 7 predicted proteins | sample SiratroredBW_FD_187528 | JGI IMG/M metagenome (GOLD analysis project Ga0209700, IMG submission 187528) | Root nodule microbial communities of legume samples collected from California, USA - Siratro red BW (SPAdes) (version 2) | ecosystem: Host-associated > Plants > Roots > Nodule | place: USA... | reverse complement strand
ATAAGATACAAATATAAAAATAAAATAAATATATATATATATATATATATATATATATATATATATTTGTATTTGACATGTTGAAGATAACATAGAGATAAATCTAATAAAACATTGAAAACTCTATCAAAAGGAAAATATATAAAATATGTAGAGTTTCTTTTTTTTTTTTCTACAAATGATTTGATATGTGAGGATCATGATTAAGAATTTTTGTATTATCTTTCTTTGAGAAAATGGTATAACATAATCAAATTTAGTTTTAGATACCATTTGAAATCTTATTTAAAAATTAAATTTAATTGACATTATTTAAAAAAAACTTTTAATCTTTTAATTTCATTTAATTATGCATTAAAAAGAATATTGTAATACTTCAAAAATTATTTATAACATCTAATCTATCCAAATCAATAGTTAAAACATAATGCACAATATAAATATATATACCAACCATTCACTAACATTGTACTTCAAAAGATTTATCTTTTCATAAGAAATTGAAACATAACTAATTACATTTACACATATATGAATATAAACAAAATAAGAGTTTTCTCAAAAATCTTTTAAAGCCGCAACTAGTTCATTCAAGAATATCTTCCACAGTACCATCTGTAATATTATCACGATCATCGTAGTAGAAACAAACATACCATACAAACAAGAAATGGTAAGCTAATAATTCAAAATATCTCAATTAATCTCAAATAATCACAAATATACATCATTTAACACCTAACAATCAAATGACAACATTTATCATCCAACTCAAGACATCAAATAATATAGAAAGACTCAATCTACTTCGGGAAGACTCATACATTGAATAGACCTTGAGATCTGTACCTCTCACCCAATTTATGTGTCTCATCTCATTACCATTAACCTCATATAATAGGATTAATCCATCCTTACCAACCCTCTTTCAAGCTGCAGTTTCAGCCGTATAAAGCTCATTCGACTCTCACCACCTAGTAATATTCATTTATTTGATTCCTATTACTAGTAGAGTCAGGATATCAATCGTTAAGTCAAATCCTTAGACAGTGCACATCTTATTTCTCATCCCAGATGTTTTCTTTCCTGAAAACACTATGCCTACACATCACATACAATTCATATCATACATCATCAATTTTCATTCATCTATTCATTCACTTTCCATTTCAATTACCATAATGTCAAGAAAACTTCACCACTTTATATAAGTGCACAAGCACAATATCAAATATAATTCCTCAATCAATCATGCATAAAGACGTATCCACAGGTCATAACTATCAAAGTCTTATCATAAATCATTCAATCCATTGAACAACAATTAAAAGTTCTCACATATTACTTTCGAACATCATTACTCAAATCAGGTCAATTAATCACATCAAATCAAGATAAACAATCAAATATATTCTGTGCTTAAGGACCAGTCAGACATGTAAGAAAGACTTCAGCACTGATAATCACATATTCAAGTCTTTTATCCTAAAATTTTATTTAAAAGTAACTAATTAGTATAAGTTACTAGCTTCCCTTACCTGATGAAGATCTTACAACAATTTCTCCAATACTCGATAGATATATTAATCCAAAAATTTAGGGATCTAGAACAAGTTATCAAAACAAAACCAAAATTTCAGTATAATCTTAATTAAGTTGAGAGAAATACTTTTTTCAACCGTCTTTACTAAGATTGATGACAAAAACCTAAGAAAAAACAGAGAATAAAGGATCTTTAGAACAAATATGAATTTATTCTGTTTGAGATTCTGATCGATTAGAAATGATTATTAATTTCTCAGCTACTATAGGGTGTGATCAGAATCTAAAATGGATGAGATATAGAGAAGGAAAATTAGAAAAAAGGAAAAGCTTGGAAGAGAGAGAGCGAAAAGGAAAAGAGAATGAAGGTGCAGGAACCGTGGGCTTCTTACGTGCCTTACAAATACATTTTTTCAGTTGAATTTTTGTTATTAAAATCAAATATTTTGAATGAGTTTAATGTGAGTATAACGATTAAGAGTGTGAATATCAACACACATGATACTCACATATGTATTATTTTGGTATTATTCCTAATTTCATCATTCATACTTTGTCAATCATATTATCTATCTAGCTTGGTGTCTTCAAAATATCTCTTCAAATATATCTCACTACTTTATTTAGTACCCAGTTGTGGAACATTTTTCCTTCCTAACAAACTTATGTTTCATTCTATTTCAATGATGTGCAGTGTGATGTATTTCTAATATGCTTCAATGCAACTAGTGGTCATCCTGAAAGATCAAAATACCATGAAGTGGTATGACCAAAATAGAAAGGTTCAAGTTAGCTTATTTAAAAAAAAATTTGAATAATCTTCGTTCAACTTAATTTCTTTCATGCAGAAGATATCAGTAGATATGCAAAGTGGATATTTGAGGCTCTAAGTGATGATCCTCAACATCCTCACCTAGAATTTTCATAAAGTGAGAAACGCCCAAATATAAAGGTAAAAAAAGGGGAAACAAACAACTTCAAGGAGAGTTGCTCCTAAACAAAGTGGTATAAAAACATGATCATCATTCAACATTCATATAATCTTAACCATTATATTGTCATGGTCATCATTCAACATTCACATAATCTTAACCATTATATTGTGTGCCTCTATCTTAGAAAAACTTATTACTTGCTTTCAGGTAGTACTAGTCCTCATTTTATCATTATGCCAATGATAAAATATTGTAAATCATAATTATTTTAACTTTTTCATTTATTACCTTTTTTATTTGATTGAATGAACAAGAGCGACTAATTGTGTTTCCCTTTTGATATAGAGAGCACAAATTCTACTGAAGCACAGAAAATAGGCTTGTATTGCCCTCCAAGAAACCACTTGTTTTTTGATGCCCTGGATGCTACTAAGAAGGCTAATATTAGTAAGTTCTGTTTTTCTCCGAAACAAACGCTATATAAGACAGTGATTTAAAAACAATCGTACAAGCTCATAGTAAATTATTAATAATTGGAAAATGTATAACACAAAATGGATGTGGAGTAAAGTAGTGCAACAAACGACATCACAATAGCACATAAAACTTTCTTATCACAGATTACGCACACTGTATATAAAATTTCATTTGATGACTACAAATTTGAAAGACAAAACTGATACTCTAGTATTAATTCCTTATACTACTCACATATAACTCATCAATTGATGATATAAATTACTTTCATGAAGCTGTAAATCTTCATCACTTAACATGAATCCTAAATTTGGTATGTTATAAAAACTATTACAATTCTACAAGTACATGTTGGTATTACAGTTGAATGAAAATACAATTAACTACAAGGAAAGCCTTCTGCAGTTTGTGAAGGGCTTAGGACCAGTTGCTGAAAAGGTTGCAGCTAAGAAACTAGCAACACTTCAGGATCAGCCACTCAACATCAGTAAAAATGCCTCAGGAACTCAGAGTATGCACTAGCCAACAACAAAAGCACCAACAAATCCAGTCTCTTTCAATGTTCAGACCCTTCCACTATTCCTAGTCTCTTTCAATGTTCTGTCAACACAATAATGTTGGCAGAGTTCTCATGGGGGATAGATTTCATCAGAAAAACAAGATCATTACAAATGAAAATTGGCATGCTTGTGCTGCTGCTCTATTAAGCAACATCTTTTTGAGAATGGGCATGGGGAAGCTCCAGTGTAAATGAAACTATGGATGCTAGGACTCTCTCAAAGGGAAAAATGGTTGCCCCATTTGAGAATGTGTCTTCTCTCCTTCGACCTGTTCAAGAGAATTACAAATTAGGAGTTAACAACAGCAACAACAATAAAATACCATACAGTGGAATACCTCCACTAACATGCCAAACATGTTTTCTGCAGAAAGCTCTATCAATTTGTTTCCACTGTAAGCTCTAGGAATTTGTCTCGCATTGTTCATCCAACACGCACCAACTTTTTTTTAATATATAAATTAGAAATGAGACTTTTTAATAATTTATAAAATAAATACAAATCTCACGTAACATTAGAAATCTTACTATATATAAATGAGACTTTTCAATAATATATAAATTGAATCCTCACGTAACAACTCCATCTCCACAAATGGCCTTAGGAGATGGAATAAACTTTTGTGGGAGAGGAAGTGCTAACCAGAGGAGGCTCCTCCACAACTTCCTTGGTACGATGATCAGCTGCCTAACTTAGATCTTGAGCTCTAAGTATAATACATTTATATTTCTGTTCTGTTAAAGTATGCATGCAAGAGTAAAATTCATTTTGAACTTTTGTCAAACAGATGCTATTATATGCATTTGAATTCGTTGATTTGCCTAATGTTGAGTTCTAGACAATTTTAAATGTTTGAATTAGAAATGTAACTGTTTGATTGGCCTAGAGCTAGTAAAGTATGGAGCTTTGAATTTGCTCTATCATGCTCTGCTTCACTAGTTGACATGACAGTATAAAACATGTTCGATGAAAATTGCAGCAAAAAATTTATTTTCTAAGTACAATAATACACAATTTCAAATTTTGCTAGAATGCAGTTTAAATAAATAACAGTACAAAAAATTTATGCACAAACAATGATTTGAATGTAAGTGACAAAAAAATAATTAATTCAATTGACAAAATAAGCCTTTGAAATGTAAATCAAATATAATTGAAGTTCTGCATCATATTGATTGGTATTCATGAGAGACTACAAGGAAATGAAACGTAGCTAAATCATCGACACAAAGAAGTTGTAGAGGAGACTCTTCTCACTTGTGTAAAAGAGCTCCTCTTCTACAAAAGTTTATTCCACCTCCTGTGACCATTTCTAGAACAAAATAATTTCTATTTACCTCAAAACTGGTTTTTCATCTCTAAGAACATCTTCTCTATTTATAACAGAAATCAGCTCAATTTAGGTAGCTTAAAATAACTCTTTTCCTATAAAACTATCACCTAATACTTCAAACTTACTTAAAAAAACATCTAAACAAATAAAATATAAATTTGTGAATAAACTTAAATTGTTTAGAGTTCTCTAAAACTTCTTTTCTTATAGAAAATAATAATAATTGATATTGTGTTTCGATAAAAATTGTTTAAAAGGTAATTCTTTTTTTCTGATAATATGAAATATTTTATGACTGTTTAAGAAAGAATTTTGAAAAATAATTCAGAGTTTAAATTTTTTATTAAATGAGTTATTTTTATTAATTATATTATCAAATGAGTTATTTTATTAATTATATTATCAAATGAGTTCTTTTTATTAATTATATTATCAAATGAGTTATTTTATTAATTATATTATCAAATGAGTTATTTTATTAATTATATTATCAAATGAGTTATTTTTATTAATTATATTATCAAATGAGTTGTTTTATTAATTATATTATCAAATGAGATATTTTATTAATTATATTACCAAATGAGTTATTTTTATTAATTATATTATCAAATGAGTTATTTTATTAATTATATTATCAAATGAGTTATTTTATTAATTATATTATCAAATGAGTTATTTTATTAATTACATTTTCAAATGAGTTATTTTATTAATTATATTATCAAATGAGTTATTTTTATTAATTATATTATCAAATGAGTTATTTTATTAATTATATTTTCAAATGAGTTATTTTATTAATTATATCATCAAATGAGTTATTTTTATTAATTATATTATCAAATGAGTTATTTTTATTAATTATATTATCAAATGAGATATTTTTATTACTTCTATTATCAAATGAGTTATTTTTATTAATTCTATTATCAAATATGAGTTATTTTTATTAATTATATTAACAAATGAGTTGTTTTTATTAATTCTATTGTCAATTGAGTTATTTTTATTAATTAGATTATCAAATGAGATATTTTTATTAATTCTATTATCAAATGAGTTATTTTTATTAATTCTATTATTAAATATGAGTTATTTTTATTAATTCTATTATCAAATGAGTTATTTTTATTAGTTCTATTATCAAGTGAATTATTTTTATTAATTCTATTATTAAATGAATTATTTTTATTAACTATATTATTGAATGGGTTATTTTTTTATTCACTACATTGAATGAATACAATGTAACTGGAAATTAGTCCTGCTTTATGATGTCCCACACTATCTTCTTGCATGAGATTCAAAATGTAACCTTAACTAGTAAATACCTTCCCCTTCAAAATTTAGGATATATGTGTCTTTCTAAGAGGAAACTTAAATTGACTTTTAGTATCCACTTAACTTTAGGATCATATGTTGAACATCAATAATCATATTCTTCAAATAAAAGGGTTTAATTATCATTTTACTTTTGTAATTATTAGGTTTTAATCTTCAAAATAAAACTACGCATTTTAAATTGTTTTAATTTTAAATATCAAATCACACTCCAAAATTAAAAGTAAATGTTGTAGTAATGATATAAAGATATAAATTGCTTCTTTTAAATATACCGCATATTTAGCTAACATTAGTAATAATTTGTAATTTTTTTTCCCGATACCCCTGAAAGTTATTATAAAAAAAAAAATATTTCTGCTTTTATTTCTTGTATTATTAAAAGAGTTCTTTTTTTTTTCATTCAGTGCATTGTTAAATGGGCTATTTTTTTCCTTAATATATTATTAAATGGGCTATTTTTTTCATTGGTTACGTTGAATGACACCATGTAGCATGCCCCACTCCACCTAAAACTAACCTTCACTAGTAAAAATACCTTCATGAAAAAATTTAGATTATATTTATATTTTAATTAGAATATCTAAACTAAATCTCAGTTTCTATATTTCTATTAAATATTATATTAATATATTTGTCACGTTTTATAAGCTTTTTTTAAATTATAATTTAATTAAAGTCAACTTAAATTCTTATCTGAATTCAAATATACATTAAATTTCTATCATAAAAATGGTACCCTTGAATAATCATCTTCTTAGAATAAAGAGATTAATTATCTTTTTATTTTCATAACTTCAACATTTAGTCTCCACATATAAAATTAAGAATACTAATTTTTATATATACATTTTTAATTGGTTTTAATTTTATTTATATTTTTAAAATTACTAATTTTAATTTTTTATATCTACTTTTTTAGCATTTAATACAGAATAAGAAAAATATAACTGTAAGAATTAAAATAAATAATTTTTAACTTTAAAGACTAATTATATGAATATAATGATCAAATTAGTTTTTTTTTTTTTTAAGATGCAATGAGTAAATAAATATATTAAAAGACACTGTCTTTGTTGAATATTCTGAGTATCTTCAAATAACATGCTAATATGCCACTAGTTGACTAAGTATCTCAATCACTCTCTATTTGGACTAATTCCTACACCAAGCCCATTTCTCAAGATCATGGGCTTCTCTCGAGTTGTATCTGCAAGCAGCAATTGCATTCTGCACGTCCATAATTTGAAACTGCACCCTCATATGTACTTAAATTCCAAATTTATATATTCTAAATTGTAAACTCTAGAACACAAAAGATGTATTCTGGATTTTGTACATTCTAAAATACATCTTTTATATTGTACAATCTAAAATACTTAATTTACTTTTTAACTTTTTATGTTATTTTTTGTAAATCGCTTAAAACAAAATAAAATTCTTTAAGACAAATGTAAATTGTTAAAATTCACATAAAGTAAACATATAACACTATTGGCATAAATAATGAGAATATGTTGTATATTAATAATTATAAATTGTATATGAATAATGAGAATATATTTTCTAATTTTAAAATGCAAAATTTAAACACATGAAAATGACATGAAAATGATCTAAAAATTATGTTTGTATTGTTTGTTCCTATAATACATAAATCCTCATTTGTGACGTAATGGACTAACTGCAATATATTTTGAGTTTCATCCCATATTAGAGTGTCTTTTGACACGTGTTTACAATTAATCATATATTACAATATGCCGAAGATCCTTCTAGATGTATCCTACATTCATTGAAATGACATTTGACATTTAAGTATTAAAACAAAATAATTATATTAAAATAATAATAGATACATAATAAGGTGAATCATCACCGGACAAACATACTCCTTCTATAAGGTTAGTCATATATCGTCATCATCCATATGTTGATGACAACATGACAATACAAACGGTTGATCTTCGTCTATCTCATGAAGCATAATGTATGGGGTGTGACATTAATCTAAATCCATACATGTATCCAACTATACAGGTTGAGAGATATGAAGCTAGTATCATATCGTAACAAGGTGGTCAACAAAGTGAAACTATCTGAATTATATAATTTTGAATGTATTTCAATATTTAAAAATACATATGAAGCATGTATGGGGTGTGACATTAATCTAAATCTATACATGTATCCGACTATACAGGTTGAGAGATATGAAGCTAGTATCACATCGTAACAAGGTGGTCAACAAAGTGAAACTATTTGAATTATATAATTTTAAATGTATTTCAATATTTAAAAGTACATATGAATTGTATAATTCAAAATATTAAAAAAATATTAAATATTTTTTATATTATACAATTCATAGATAGATCATCTAAAATCATGTAAGACTGGTAAAAATAGAGAAAAATAAAAATAAACCTCTTTTACGATAATAAATAATAACACAAAATCAACAATAATTTTAAAAGAAGACAATGTTAGACAGAAAAAGACTCTCTCACACAAGCACAACAAATGGAGGTGATGCACGGGTGGCTGAGGAAGAAGAACGGTGGGAAAGAAATGGAAGTTGATGAACCTAGGGATATTTTGGCCATTTAATAATCTCCATTGGAGTGCACATTCAAATGACGGGAGTGCAGAATATGAAAAGCTTGTGGAAGCTTCAAACGAGGCCCACAAATTACAAATCTGCTGGCCAACTTCAACATCTTTTCTTTTAATTTCACAAAGATCAAACTAAAAAAAACAACCAAAAGTCGAGATTCATCATTAAATATGTCTAACCAAATTCTTTGACCAAGATTAATAATGTCAGAATCAATAAAAAAAACATACATACTTCATATTAGTATTATAACTATCTAAAAAAACTTAAAATAATTAAAGGAAAGATCCCTAAAAATAGGTATTAAGTATTGTACAATTAGTTGTTAACAAAATTCATAAATATTTCATATTCATCTAAAATAACATGCTCAGTCTAGTTCCAACACATTTTAGTTAACTATGTTATTTTATATGTTAAAATATTTTGGGACTTAAAAGAAACGTATTGCTCACCCTTGAATGTTCTTGGTTACAAAGCAATTATTTGATGGAATTGGGGTTATGATTTGCTACGAAGTTAAAAAAAAAAAAAAAAAAAAGTGTGGTAGGGTTAAATAATTGTTAAAAAAAGTCAAAGATAGGAATAAATAATAGGTTAGAATTTCAAACCGATCTTGCTAATGTCGTAATCAGTTATGTGAATGGATCAGAACTATAACATGTGATTTGTATGCCAAAGTGCTAACTTTTAGTTTACTAATCGATTATTATAATTTAAAACAAGATAACATATTATAATTTAAAATCATTACTAAAGTTACTTGTAAAACATTACTTCCGTAATTCTCGTTGGTTGTTTGATTATTTGTGTATTATGTTTTCTATTAGATTAATGATGAAACAAAGAGATAATCACTCTAAAGTTCTATGTAAAAGAGAAGGTAATGTTCGAGATGAATAAGGTGTAATTTTCTTTATACCGTACTTAATATGTTGTATAAATAATTAAAAAGAATCTAACAAGGAGGCTTAATTGTCAATTAACAACAAAGTCAAATCATGCATGTATAAGCCGGTTCCATTAATTAAATTCTAAGTAGAATTCTTATGATTTTAAGTGCACCATGTAATAATAATAATAATAATAATAATAATAATAATAATAATAATAATAATAATAATAATAATAATAATAATAATAATAATAATAATAATATATTTAAATGCACATTACCAACAAGAAAACGCGTGGTTGGTGCTTAAGATATGGTGCTTCTTCTAGGCTAATTTAATTGACCATTCAAACTATGTGTCCGATCTTTTATTTTAATATATCAACAAGTTCCAACAAAGATTATAAATATCTTATTTAACACCTGAGTGATATATTTTTTTCTTCTTAAACCAGATTTTGAATTCAGATGTTATGAATTAAAAAGTAATTGAAAAAAGTATATATTGGAATGAGTAGTATGTTATATTTGCGAATGAATTTTAGTCATCCAAAAAATCAATAAAAAATAATATATATATATTTTCATTTATATGTAAGTTTCAGTTTCAGTTATTTGTTTTTTTAAAAAATCCATTTCTAAAATAATCATTTTCGTAACAATTTTTTTATCGATTCATAACGTTGGATTTGTAAAAAGTACAATTTGATAGTTCTTTAAACACATGTCCCATTTAGGATTATGTGAATAGAAGATTTTCAATAAAATGTACAAAATTTAGTTTGATAATTCTACACTCATCAATTTTAAAGTCTAAAGATATTTTGATTAAATAATACATAAATTAGAAATAAAATCAAATTATACTCTAAAAGTAGATATAAACTTTATTTGATAATTTAATTTTTTAAAATTGAGTTAAACTTAAAAAATTATCTTTTGATATACTATCAATATCTATAATAATAAGATTTATAGTGTTTTTTATTATTAAACCGCCAATAAATATTTAATTTTATATTTAGCATCTTTAGTTTGAAATTTAAAAAAAAATGTTAAATATGTTACATAATTTATAATTATATATTATAATATATAATTAGATACAAACATCTATTTTTATATTTATTTTGTGATATTAAATTATATTTAAAAGTACACTTCCTGATAATTTTTTTTATACACTATAATAAAATAAATATATAAATTAATTTATGAAAGATGATTAATAAATTATTTTTTAAAATTTTTATGTGAAAAGCATTGATGAGGGTGATTATTTACTCGACAAGAATATGTTTTATTTGTATGGTTGGGCAATTAGGTTGAAATTAAGGGAAACAGATAGTGGCCGAAGGAAGCACCGGCGCAGCAGAAATTGACATGATTTGCCTCCAATTATAAATATTTGTAAGATTGTGTCTGCATTACTTTATGCATAAAAATTGCGTAGTGAGAACGTGGCAGTGGACACCAATGATTAACTACGTCTTTATCTTAGTTTTTTCTATAAATATTTTTAAAGTAATTATAATAAAAATTTATAAGTTTAATTCAATATCATAAAACTAAATTTTTAAGATAAATTTTACTTATTTTTATATGGTCTTATTTTTACTTGAAATAAAATAGAAAATAATTAATACATGTTTTCTTATTCTTAATTAAAAGTTAGAAATTTCTAAGTTATTTCAAAGTGCATTTTAAGACTAGAAGAAACTAAACCTTTATGTACAATAACAAAATGCTTTTCCTTTTTACTTTTCTAATAATGTAAGAAAATTGATTAGCGTTTGCCTTATAGTAGAAATTAACAGATTTACTAGTACGGCAATGTGTTATTAGAAAAGAATGTAAATATCATTTTTAATTTAATTAGATTGATTTTAACAATCCATATAACAAATTCTACATCTATTTTATTGTCTCATCCTAATTATTATCAACTAATTTTGTTAGAAATTAATTTCGTTAGTAGTATTATGTCTGTCCTTAATTCAAAGGATTTTTTTGATTTGATCATATTCAAACACAATATTTTTTTTTATATAAATTAATCTTCACAATGTCTAAGTATACAGTATCTAACTTCTGTGTCAATTTATTAATTTTTCAATTTAGATTAGTTTGTGTGTTGCTCTAGTTTAACCATGGTTTTAAATTTGAGTGAAAAACATATACAAATACATTTATAAACATTATTTTTCAAGAACAAATATTCATAAAAAATAGCGTATTTACCCATATCTATCCAATTTGATTAATATTAACAATATTTTAAAAAATACATAATAAATATTTGTGTGATCACTAAATTTTTAAAATAACACTTTAATGAATTTGAATTCGTGGAATGTATCCAAATCAGAGAGTAATTAATAAATTTTCAAATTAAATATACTTATCAAATTTTATTATTACGAGTGAAATCCTTATAAAGAAAAAATTAAATATTTTTAATTATATATATATATATATATATATATATATATGCATATATGTGTAACTAAATAAATGTTTTGGGGTTGTTTAAAGTCACTAATTAATCCTCATCCACATAAAATAATCACATTATTAATTAATTAAATTTATTAAGCAATTTATAAATATTTTAATATTAGATTTAAAGTAAATATAAAATACGGTCCATAAGTAGAAGTTGGCTTTTTTTTTTCATAATTTATTTAAAATTTTTAATTTTAGAAACATTTCTATCGTCAAATTAGTAGAAGAAGCAAAAAAGTTTACGACGTACCATTAAGTATTTAGAAGTTTAGGTTTGGAGTGTAAATTTTTTTTTTATAATTATACTAGGATGATTATTATTATTTTTATTATAATTATTGCTATTATTATTATGATTGATAATAACATTAATAATTATAATAATGATAATAATATTAATAATACTAGTAATATTAATAATGATAATAATAATAATACTAATTTATAATAATAATAATATTATTATTATTATCCGTATGTAAAAATATATATATATATATATATATATATATATATATATATATATATATATATATATATATATATATATATATATAATCTGCAAATAAAATTTGTATGTAATAATTCTTAGATAATGTTACATTTATATTAGATTTGTATTTTAATATAAAATTTGTAGGTAAATTAAAAATTTATATTCATTATAATAAATAACTTATTAAATATTTTTTTAAATAAATCAAAAAAATTATTAAAATAATTGTTTAAGTCATTCAATGAAATTAATACACAATATATCCAATAAGTAGTTAAGTTATTCAAAAATAAATTATTACTCAACTCACTATGATTATTTTTCATTGTTTTTATCAAATCTTTTTTTCTCTACATTCATATTTTTCAATTTCCACAAATAAAAAAAATAAAGTTAAAATGGTCTATGGATGATATGAATTCAGTATACTAATAATACAAGTGACACTCCATGCACAACTTCTATATATTATTCTTTTATTGAAGTCTTATAACTTCAATTTTTTTTAAGTACTCCTCTGGTTATAAACACAAATGAAAGTTGTGCTGAGTGAACATAATATTTTAGGTTTCATTTTTTTTTTTTGTAATTAAAGCATTCTTAACTAACAGCTTCTTTATTATGTGTATGATAAAGTTGTCTTTATCAATGACTCATTTTTTTAAAATTTACTCATTCTAGAATTTATGTACAAAATTA
>Ga0209700_108326_pt1 | contig 13407 bp, 9 predicted proteins | sample SiratroredBW_FD_187528 | JGI IMG/M metagenome (GOLD analysis project Ga0209700, IMG submission 187528) | Root nodule microbial communities of legume samples collected from California, USA - Siratro red BW (SPAdes) (version 2) | ecosystem: Host-associated > Plants > Roots > Nodule | place: USA... | reverse complement strand
GATCCTTTCTCTTAGAATTGCTGAATCTAAGTCTTGGGTATTGGATTGATCCTTTCTCTTAGAATTGCTGAATCTAAGTCTTGGGTATTGGATTAGATGTTAGTCTCTGGTAGGGGCATACTTAATAGGTTTTCAGGAAGACGATAGGTCAATGTGTGACCTATATTTGTGATATGGTCTATGTGTGGCCGATATGTATTGATGTGATTCATGTGAGATCTTTATGTATGACGTTTGACATGAGTACTTGAAATGGAAACGGAAAACTTGTATTGAAACTTGATATGCTAGACTTTAAAGAAATTCTTATGATTGAGATATTCTGTTCTATTTGTATATATTTAGTATTGAAACTTATATGTTAATCTTTTAAGAAATTCTAGTGAATAACTAATATGGTTTGCTCTTTTTGCGTGTATTGATTATATTATAAAATTTTATTTTCATTAGCTTACCCTTGCTTTTCTTGATTGTACTATATACATGAGCAGATATAAATGCAGATGCAGGAGTATGTGGAAGAGTGTAGACTTTATTTTGGAAATTTGATTCTTTTTGTTGGATTCATCGTATGTTAAACAATATATATTTTTGGGATGTGACAAGGTTAATTTTAGATTATTATAATTATATTGACGGTTTAACATGCTTAATTCAGTAATTAATTTAATACTTAATTTTAGGTCAAATTAGTTAAGAATCTAAATAATGGAAATGAGAGAGTGAAGTAATATATAAAAAAATATATAATTTTCTATTTAGACGTAACTCAGTTTTCATTGTTCATACTGTATATTACAAGCCTCTGATACTGACGAAGGTGGCTTTCCTCTGATTCCAATGAGGTCAACTTTGTTTTATATGAAAGATTGCATTATATTTCTAATATAATTAATTGTTAATTGCTAAAACAAGTTATTCACGTGTAAGTGGTGATTTGGATATATTTATCCTTTTATTCAATCTAAATTGTTGTTGTGTATTTGAATTTTAGATGGTCAATTCTAAATTTCATTCAATGCTTCTTTGTTTTGAATATCAATAATATCAAATAAAACAAAATAAATAATTAATTAATGAGACTAAAAAATAATTTAACCATTTTGTTTTGACTATAATTATTAATGCTCTCTGACTTTTTAAAAGTATAGATAATTTTCCCATTTCTCTGTAATAAAGATATATTTAACATATCAAATGTGAGGAACATGTTGATAAATTTAAAAATATCATAACATAAATTTACTTAAGAAGTTGAATTTAATATTTTTGTTAAGATAAAAATAGAAAAATATTTTATTTTGAAAAAAAAAATATAAATAAATATGGTTCAAAGCATTTAGAATAAGTGTAATCTAAAGTCTCAAAAATATAGATAATGTTTATACGTTAATTAGATACAACATCTACATGTTAAGTTGTTGTATTGGATGATACATTGTGTAGATTTTATATTATAAAAAAAACGTTGAACTTGATTAATATTATATGAATGCTGTCTTCTCAATATTTATAAGGAAATAATTTAAAGAGTTGGATAAAATACCATAAAGAGGTGTATTATCAGTATAAAGATGCATTTTCTCATCTACACGTGTTTGCAAGTAGAAGAAACCTTATCAAGGAAACAAGGTAGTAAAATGTATAGTGACAATCTTCTCTATCACCGTTAAATAATAGATGATAAATCTTGCCTTAAGCAAGACTCAAGATTAAACAGATTTCATAGCTCTCAAGGCTTACATTATTTAAGAACTAGAATATAAGAATAGAAAGAAAGAAGAAGATTTTTCTACACAACAAACACTAATGGAACTCTAAAGTTTATGTAAATGCAAAATATTGAAAAACTTTTTTATATCTTAGTTGTAATTTAGTTAGAGAGTATCTCAGATTAATAACTAAGACTCAATACTAAATTTGTTTTTTTTTTTTTTTTTAAGTTTATGGAAGTTGATATCTACTTACTTATGAGTGAATAAGTAAGAAAATACTATTCAAGGAAAGGGTTACCACTACAGATGTATTTGGGGTTTTATGTGCTGATTGAAAATTTTTAAAATATAATGTCGGTTTTTTTACAAAGTGGTGCAGATTTACTTAGAATATATAGATTTGGGTAATTTTTTTTAAAAAATAGGAATAAGTCGTATTTGGGTATAGGGCTTAGCAATAAAAAAAGTCGTTGGTAGCATGACTTGAGTTTCGTAGTATTTTTTTTTTTTTTCTAAAAAAGATGCTGCATTAAATTTTGTTTTTTGTTTGTTATGAAGCACGACTTGTTTGTTAATTTTTTTTCACCTAAAGTCGTGCAGTCTTTTTATACCTGTTGCAATTTGTAAGGTAATTTGTAAGTTTGTGGTTTAGCTAGTGATGATAGTTTGTAAATTAAATGCAGTACCAATTTGTTTTTCAATGATTGATGATATTTTTTTCTATAGCATCATGATTAATGATATTTATTTTACTACACTTTCTTTGCTTAATAAAAATACAATATTTTTTAATAAAAAATTAATAAAATAAGTTATTTAATAATTCGATAAAAAACATGATAAATATACATAAAATTATAAGCTAAAATGAAAACATATTGATGCATAATACCTAGTAATGTGAAAAAAGAAATAGTTTAAATTTTATACATGTTTAACATAAATTCAGTACTCACTGCAATGTAAATCTTTGTAATGAAGTGGGTGCCGTTAGTTGATAATATTCTTGATTGTTTAAAATAATCATGATGATAATATAAAGATCCATATGTAATTTGACTTTTGATTTCTTTTATTGGTTATCTGCCTCTTCCTTTTAAATCATTTTAATATTCTTAGTATTATTTTAATTCGTTAAGATAGTATGATAGAAGTTAAATATATGTAATATAATTTTTTAAATAAATATATATTGTAAATAAAATTGGATCATTTTTACTTGTTCTCAATTAGGTATTTTCAATATCCGTATATGCCAAACATTTCACTCTTACTAATTTAAAATTATATTTCTTTAATTTTTTTATATATTATATTCTAAGCTGTTTATTTAATTTAATTTAAAAAATGTTATCAATAAATTTCAATTATAAAAAATTGTAATATTATGAACTTTAACTATATATATATATCTTTTTTTCTTTAGAAAATCCGTACCTTTTGTCCAAATTTAGTTTATACTATAATTTCTAAAAAAAATTAATATTTTAATTAAAATATTCTATACAGCCACTATATAATTAATTTAAATTTTAAATTATATTTTTTTATTTGTTAGTTAACTATTAAAATATAATATTTTATTATTGAAGTGAAGTCATCAGATAATTTAACACGAGACGAAAAGTTAAAAGATTTTAAGGAAACTAAATACATGAAAGAAATAACATGAGTCTAAGAAAATGTTAAGATTTAATACATATTGTGAATAAAATTTGAAGATGAGCATAAAATGACATGAAAGAAAAAATTTATTTATGAGATTCAGTGCCACATTGTGGCCTTCGTTGTTGTCTTCGTGATCTTCCATATACTTTATGTTTGGTTGATGGATTAAATGGTGAGGAAGGTGGCGATCCAACTTCATTATCATCATTCGTCATCATCATTCCCACTTGTGTTATGAAATGTTTGGAAAGACATTGATGGTCGGCAACAATCCATGGATGGCATTGGATTGTATGCAAGAGTGAGGGGTGGAAGAAGTCTCAAATAAATTATGCGGTGGAGTGTGAAACCAATTTGGTTGTGATGGGAACATGTTAAAGGTGGAAGCAACTTCATGTTGATATGAAGATGGACCAACCATGCTGTTTATGCTACCCATGTATCCGAACATTGGAGGTCGTTGAAAATTAAAATTGACAACATTTAGAGGTTGAAACTGTTGTGCACTAAAAGATGATCCAATATGTTGATATTGTGGTTCACTTTGTTGAGGCTAAGGGAACGGGTCATACTGTGACAAACGATATGATTAGTTAATTGTGATTAATAATTGCAATATGCTACTTAATAAGAAAGGAACTTACATCTTCGTCGGACATTGATGCTTGTTGAGGGGTTATATACCGTATAGTACGTGAGATGTATCATTGGATATATGGTGCAGTGTCACGCAAATGACCATTTCCACCAAACTTCTGCCCCTGGATTAGGCGGGCCTGTTAATCATTCCATATGGCGATCCACTTTTGATGATAGTGGGGCCAATGTCTATCTGTTCTTCCTCGCATGTCATCTTTATGAACATCATCTAAGTTTAACGGGTCAACAGGAATAGGATAGCATAACCCAAACTGCTTCATGACCCTATCTGCTTGATGAAACTTAACTGTAGAAAAATAAATGAGAGGAACAACAACGTAACTAACATCAAGGACGTCAACAATGATCAAACGACTGATGTTATGTGCCCTATAAGGAGTCCACAAGAACTAAAAAAATATGTTGTTAGCATGAGTGTGACAAGAAACATATATGTACAATTATGTTATAGTAAAAATTAAGAATGACCTCCTTTGGTTACACTGATCAAATGTGCTTTGTAAAAGATGAAGCGCATATGTAAGTATGTTTGTCCTTTGAGCTGGACAAGACCACTTATAATGAAGAATAATTGATTTTTTTAAGAAATAAATATAAATCAAACTTATAATACATTGTGAAGGGCATAACAAATAATCTCGTAGCCAATGGAAAGTCATGTCCTGCTTCAATATCTTCATCACTAAACGTGTCAACAATGGGGTAATAGAGGTAATTCGATACCATGCCCATGATTGCAAGAGCAACATACAACCTCCAATATTTGTTTGGTTGAAGTCAATCCCATGGTTTAAAGCACGATATAAACATGTCAATACAGTTGCACCCCAACTATAATTGAAGATATTATTGATGTCTGTCAATAATGGAAGATGCATCAGATAAACTCGACTAGCTGATGTATCTGGCATCAATAGACTTTCGATAAGTGTCAAAATATGTCCACGAGCATGTTGACTAATTACCACCTCAGTTGCATTATCAAGCAGTTCTCAAAATGCATTATTTAGCCAAGATAATTTGACTGTATTTCCTTTAATAACTTCAGCAGGTGGTAAGAATCCCAGTAGTTTTTCACAAAGTGAGACTAAGTCACTAGATGTGACACCTGTTATTGCTTCTCCATCAATGGGAGACCAAGTTGCAATGCAACATCATCCAGAGTTATCATGCATTCTCCAAGAGAAAAATGAAAATGTATGTGTTTTTGTTCTCCATCTTTTAACTAATGCTGCTATTAGGTGGTGATTGATATCAAAATCTGATATCTTTAAGAGGTGGCTAAATCCAACATTATAAATTAAAGCATAAAGAACAACTTAATATTCTGGATATGCTTCATAACTTCAGTGAAGATGATGAAGACTATGAGCCCACTTATGATGAAGAACAACATTCTGGACCTAGTTTCTCACATCATATTCAATGTGATCTATTTGAACGCATGTCTTTTGTTTCAAAGGAAGCAACTCTGATGAACATTAAGCAATACCATGTTGAGCAGGGATATATATTTGTTGTTGAATCTAAGTCTAACCGATATGTAGCAAAGTGCACTAATTATGGTAATGGTTGTCAATGGAGGATTAGAGCTGCTTTCAGCAAAGTTTGACAACATTGGGAGATTGAAAAGATTGAAGCACCTCACACATGCTTCTCAACCATTGATGAGTCATTATTTTCTTTTTTTTTTACTTGTCTTTCTGTACCTATTTTGATTAGTGATTTGTGTTTAATTACCTATTATTTTCTCAATTTCACTGTTTGGGCTTCATTTACTAGAAATTCGTAATTTCATTTAATTTGGATTTTCTGAGCTAATTTTATTATTATTTTCAAGACAACTTTGGAATTTTATTGGGATTAGAAATTACTTCTAGAATTGAAGAGGTGCTGCCATATTATCAGTTTCTATTTTTAGTTTTTATTTTAAATTTTATTTGTTGGACCAAAATTGAATAAATTTGGGTCCATTAGGTTTAGTGTTCAGCATTTATTTAGGTATAGTCGCCTGTTACAAGGTGGAGGTGAACAGAGAAGCATACAATTCTTTATTCTCTGCTGTTGGGATTTAATTCATTTTCTCTCTGGAAAAGCTGGTTCTATATTTATTTTCTTTTCTCTGCAATTACGTTCTATTTTGGTTTCAATTCAATTTTGTTTTCTATTTTAATTGAATTTTGTTTTCTCTTTTAATTCTGTTTTGCGTTTAATATTCATTTGCTTTATTCGAATTTAATGGAAGGCTAATTTATAAGGTTATCCTTTTGATTTAGACTGCAATGAAGCTTTGAGGTTGTTGTTGTGTTATTTTTGCTCTCTTCGTCTCTTAACTCTTCATCATTTTATTTCTGTGCTTAATGCTTTTACTGGTTCATGCTTAATGTTTCAGTTAATATGAATTTTGTGTCTCTGTTCATACTTAATGGAGTGAGTTACAAGTTGCTGGGATGGAATGAATGATGCATGTGAATGCTTAATTTGCATAAGGAGAACTTGTATTAATTCTCGTTTAGTTAACTAATTCGGGTTGGAATTAGGGTTCAATAAGTTGAGCATGAATTTTTGTATCTTGTGATAAGCGGACTGCAATCTAATCAAGAGGGTAATTAATTCGGATAAGGAAATCTAATTTGGTTGTTGGTTTTTATTTTATTAAATTCAATTTTTTCACGAAACCCTCTCCCCCATTTTTTTTCTCTTTGTGCATTTAATCCTTTGACAAGAACTAGGTCCTTGGGAGACGACCTAGGAGTCACTTCCTAGTACTAAATTTAACTGCATTTATTTGACCTAATACGACTTTGATCAACCATTATTGCCCAAGATCACCATAATCTAGATTCTAGACAAATTGCTACAATTGCGCTCCTTTCACTTAAAACAAATCCTTCAATTTCCATAAAAAGTTTAATAGCTGAGATCAAAAGTCGGCTCAATTATTCAATTACATATAGAAAAGCATGGTTTGCTAAATAGAAGGCTTTGGCCATAGAGTTTGGCGATTGGGAAAACTCTTATAACGAACTTTCGAGATGGCTACAAGATGTACAAGAAAGTCTTCTCGGAACCATTGTATAATATGTTGTTTCTCCTTATGTCGTGGATGGTGAACGAGACCCCTCTATTTGTATATTCGAACTTGTGTTCTGGGCTTTCAAACCGTGCATTGAAGGCTTTAATTATTGCAAACCAGTTGTTCAGGTGGACGACACGTTTTTTACTGGAAAGTATCATGACACTTTATTGGTTGCAATTGCTCAAGATGGCAATAGAAACATTTTTCATCTAGCATTTGCAATTGTTGAAGGTGAGACGAAAGAAGCTTTGATTTGGTTTTTCCATTTATTGTGTCAATATGTCACACCTCAACCAAACTTATGTTGACTACGGATAGAGGATCAATTATCTTGTCAGCTTTACAATCTGAAGAAGTTGGATGGGAACAACAAGGCCTACACTCTGTGTACTGCATAAGATATATTGCAATTTCAACAAGAAATTCAAAAATTTTGAGTTGAAGAAATAACTCATTAACATTGGTATTATAATCTTTTTAACAAAAATTACTTCTCTTGACTCTGGCAAAAACTAATTTGGTCACTATTTTGTTTCAGGTTATGAAATGAAGCAACCCACAGTTCAAGCTAAGTTAGCAACTATGAGGTCATAATTTGGTCAGGCAATTGCATGGATAGATCAAATACCATTACATAAGTGGACTCAAGCTTTTGATGATGGTAAGAGGTATGGAAACATGTCAACAAACTTAGCTGAATGCATGAACTCTGTTTTAAGGGGAGCGTGATCATTACCAATTTCTGCTATTGTCAAAACAACATTTCAAAAAATAAATTCTTGGTTTGTTGAAAGAGGGATGAGGAAAAATTCTATGTTGTGAGCAGGACATCAATACCCTGAGGATATCACAAACTTACTTCAAAAAAATCAACAGGCATCAGCCTTCTGTCATGTCGAACGTTATAATAAGCAAATTTCTGAGTTTGATGTTTAAGAGATACTGACTCCCCAACTTCGTCGAAGACCAATGTCATACACAATCAAATTAAATGACTGCTGATGTGATTGTGGGGCATTTCAAGCCATTCAACCGCCTTGTCCTTATGTTATTGTTGTTTATTCTGTGTGCTACTTGCAACTTCTAACATATGTTGACCCAGTTTATAGTCTACGCAACATATTCAAGGCTTATGAACTTCAATTTCATCCAGTCCAAAATGAAGATTATTGGTCAACATATACAGGCCCAACTTCATCCCTGAGCCTCACATGCATCGTAAAAACTCTAGAAGACCAACAACAAGTCGTATCCACAATGAAATAGATGAAGTAGGTCAAAATATTCCGAAATAATGTTCTTATTGTTATAATGAGGTCACAATCATGCAAATTACCCATATAAACAATGACATATATTTCCTTTCATATTCATCCCTTTCATTTTAATTATTTTTATTTAAATACTAACATATATTTTAATTTTATTGCTTCAATAAACTATTTCTTCTTTTATAACAAAATAAGCTAATTTTCTTTTAACACCATATGACTCTTAACTACTCACAAATTTTTTACACAAAACTTCACTTTGCGTGATACTCTTCTCTTCTTCAATAACTTTGGTTAACATGAATTTTAATTCTTTACTTAAATATACTTTATCATAACACATCTAACATAATTTATACCAATCATTTAATTAAATTATATTAAAATTACATGTTCCAACTTAACTTAATTAATATATTTTTTTTTCATATATCCTTATCTACTTTAATATTAAAATTTAAAATTGTATTATATTAAATATTTTCATAACTAAGCCAATCTAATGATCCCATAGGAAATTAGAAAACAAATAAAAGATTAACATGTTCTAGAAAATAATTAAAAAGAAAACCTTCACCAACTTAAAGCATTACTATAATTATAGGAAAAAGATAAACATAATAAAAAAAATAAATTAAAAAAAAATCATTACTAAAGTTGTGCCATCTACACGATTACATTTGAAAAAAAAATTAATTACGTCCAAAAAAGTTAGACAAATATAAAACAAATCCCTACGTTAAAGTCGTGCTACTTAACAAGATTATGGTTGTAGAAAAAAGAATTAAACCACAACAAAAAATAAGTAGATGCTGACAAATAGGTAGCACAACTTCAATAAAAAAAAGTCATAATTAGTCGCACAACTTCTAATACAACAACAAGAAAAAAAATATACACTATCGAACAAAAGTTAGTGAAGACGACTTCTCTTTTCAAAGTCGTCATTTCACGACTAGATCCAATCTTGTAATATTTTAAAAATTTACCCATATAGATATATTTCACATAAATCTATTTCACATAAATCTGCACCAATTTAGTGAAAAAAAGCTTACTATATCTTTATTAAGCTTTTAAAGAGTTTGTGGTTGGAATTGTTATTTATAAACGGGTTGAGATACTTATAGAGTGTCTCATTTAATTCAATACTTATAAAGTATTTCATTTAATTCAATTATTTATTTTTGATTGATAAAGAAAAAGTAAGAAAATGCTATAATATAAAGAATATTAGTGAAAGGACAAAACTTCGGGAAAGTATTATGAAAGTAATACGAAAAGAATAATTGTTAACACAAAAATTTTGGAGAAAATATTATATAAAGAATGTTAGTGAACAATTTTTTTTTTGAGAATATTATTGAAATAATAATTGGAGAGCAAGTATAAATCCTGAACTTAAGGTTATTGCTTGGAGAAATTAAGGTTATTGTTTGAAGAAGCAATTGGAAAGAATAAGTGGATAGATCCCAAAAGTGACTAAGAATAATTTAGTGCGATTAATAGAAATTATAAATTTTTGAAGTGACTTAATTTTGATTTGTTTTTCTAAAAAAATTCCTTTTCTAAGAGTAAAAGTTTTCAAAAACAAAGTTCAATCCTCTTTTTTGTAATATTTTTTATTTTTATATATTTTTCTTTCATCATAGTGTTGTTTTTTTGAATTATTTTTAATTAATTAATAATTATATAAATTATTTTAATAAATATCTTCAACTTATTCAGATAAATTTTACATTCAAATCTAGAGTGATTCTTGGTGAACTTCCATATTTTCTCTCTGCACCTATATAGATTTAACAAAATGACTATTATAACTTTAATAAAAAAATTAAATAAATCGTATATCTCCTAATCTATTAATTTAAAATAAAATATATATATATATTTCAAACTATACAATCTAAAAAAAATATTTTTGATATTTTAGAAAGTACAGTGGTACTGGAAGAAATAATGCAGGTACAGAAAGAATCAGTCTCAAATTTATGCATGAATAATCCTTAATTGAATCTAAGCCCATTTGTGTGTATGTTGGGCCAGTTTATTGAAGACGCTACACATTTGGGCCTGACCCGCTCCGATTTCCGTTTAACCAAAAACACCCAAACTATATATAGCGAGAACCAGAGAGTAGACAGACAGAACAAAGTGATGGAAGTGACAAGTGCTGTTCATTCTGTTGGCTTTCTGCATTTACAGAAACACCTTCAAAGGCTTAACAATGGAGATTTATTCTTCTCCACAAGACCAAGGAAGGTGAAGGTTCCTCTTCCTTGTCATCACCACCTCCATCCAATCTACTCAAGTAGTGCCAAAGTTGGTAGTAGTGACAGAACCAGTGTTGTAATAAACTCCACTTCTGTTACTTCCACAGCAACTGAGGTGGAAAAGATAAAGCAGAGGTGTCTTACATGGCAGTGGAAGGGTCAATATTCAATCAACTACTTCGTTTCTTCTGATTCTCCTCAGCAGTCGCAATCCAACCACCCTGCCCTCTTACTTGTTCATGGCTTTGGTGCCTCCATTCCTCACTGGCGCAGGCAATTAAGCCACCATAACTACTCATGTGTCCAACTTTTTCACTTCTCATGTTGCTGTTTTCTCGTCCACCCGTTTTTTCCTTTTTAGATATTGTTTCATTTTATCACATTTGTATGGTAAGCTGGTAGCCACGTAAACAAGGATAATATAAAGTAATCTCCAACTTCAAGTATTTGCAAGGCAGAAAATGGTTGACAAATAAAAGGCAGAAAATGGTTGACAAAGAAAAGAGGGAACTTTAGGGTCACCATGTTAATTATTAAGTTTTTCATTGTGCTTTTTTGTAATTTGCTTTCGGAAATTTTGGGTAGGATATTGCTTAGTTTAGATTCCAAACGTTAAATCGTAAAAGGGTTCACTGGATCCAGATGGAATCTCCACTATCTCACTTAAAAAAGATTAATGGGAAAACAAAAGGCTTATGGGATACTTGTTCTTGGTAGTGATATCTGACTATGGATTGTACTTTGGTGTTGAGCTGTTGGCTCTCAAGCAAATTCAATTCCCACTGCATGAATTTTCTTAGTTTATGTGCGATTTTAATCAAGCACTTTGGTTACAATTGTTAATTTTTTTTGCTAATATGATTTAAATTTCGCACATAAAAACCTTTTTTTTAGTTCACTCTCATAACAAATCCTCAACAAATCACTTATTTTTTTTTTCTCATTTTACTTGACAGTGTAGTCATTGAATTGAACTAGTAGGTAAGTATTTCAGTTTTTTTTTTTCGCTTCAGGAACATCAAGATTCTAGCCCAGAACTATACTGTGTATGCTATTGATCTTCTTGGTTTTGGGGCTTCAGATAAACCTCCAGGCTTTCAATATACCATGGAAACTTGGGCACAGGTATTTATTTCTTGAGATTTCAATTAGAGATCAAATCTCCAACGTTCTCTTTTTTTGGGTGAAATCTCCAGCATACAACATTACAGACTTAACTTGTACCCTGTATTCACTCTAAACAGTTGATCTTGGATTTCTTGAATGAAGTTATTCAGAAGCCAACAGTACTAATTGGAAACTCTGTTGGAAGTCTGGCATGTCTCATTGCTGCCTCAGGTATGTTTGATTTGTAGGCTGGAGATGTAGCCTAAATTTCTCTCAAAACAGTTAAGCATATAGAGTTTGCATCAGAAACTTCTTTTTTGCCTTATCTATGAATTATAGTCTCCAATCAGATTCAAGTCAAACTCTTGTGAGAGGCATTGTGCTGTTAAATTGTGCTGGTGGTATGAACAACAAAGCAATTGTTGATGACTGGAGGATCAAGTTACTATTACCCTTGCTTTGGCTGATTGACTTTTTGTTAAAGCAAAAGGGAATTGCCTCAGCAATTTTTGAGCGAGTTAAACAGAGGTATTCTCTTCAGGTTTGGCCATAAGTTCCCTTGGATGTGTAAAGAGGCAAACTAAATCTGTATTTCTGATATGCAGAGAGAATTTAAGAAACGTTTTGAGTTCAGTGTATGGCAATAAGGAGTCTGTGGATGAAGAGCTGGTGGAGGTAATACTTTGTTGTTTACTTGTGTTGTTATGAATCTTTCTTTCTCTGACAACATTTACTTAGAATTTCATTTTGATTCTGCAAATGAAGATCATTAGGGAACCGGCCAATGCTCCAGGGGCCTTAGATGCATTTGTGTCCATTGTGACTGGGCCACCAGGGCCCAATCCGGTGGCCTTGATGCCAAACATATCCTTGCCTGTTTTACTTTTGTGGGGAGATGAAGATCCCTTTACTCCTATTGATGGACCTGTTGGCAAGTACTTTTCTTCATTGCCTTCTCAACAAGAAAATGTTAAACTCTTCTTACTTCAAGGGGTTGGACATTGTCCCCATGACGACAGGCCTGACTTAGTACATGAAAAGTTGCTTCCCTGGTTGGCAAGTCTTTCAAATTCAGAATAGTGTTAAGTACTCAGCTGCTGCAACCAGATGTGGAAACCTGTCACTGTTTAGGCCGTGATTCAATCATCTATTACTGCTACTTGTATAGGTTATGTTCATAATTTTTTTGAATTCTTATTTACGCTTCCAATTTTCTTCTTAGATATATGATACATGTTTCAAATACATCCAATTAAGGCTTTCTTATGCATAGTATTGTGTTTGCCTTGATAGGTTTCTTCATTTTTGTTTTGATCTTGGACTTCTCTGAGATTTGTAATAACTTTATATCTAAAATTTAGCTCATCCATTCACACGCTAGGCCTTATTATAAAGAAAACAATATAAATCGGAAGCTAATGTTATTCAAACAAAAATTAGGAATATACACAAAGTATTCAATAAATATTTGAGGACCTCTGGCATGTTGACAGAAAAATATTTCTTGTCATGTATATTTTTCTTCATGCATATGAAAATACTTTGTTGAAAGAGTAATTTCAATAATCTCTACGTCTTAGGGATTATCTTTCTTTGTCTACTAATTTATGCCTGCATACAAAAAAAAAAAAAAA
>Ga0209700_108325_pt1 | contig 13409 bp, 6 predicted proteins | sample SiratroredBW_FD_187528 | JGI IMG/M metagenome (GOLD analysis project Ga0209700, IMG submission 187528) | Root nodule microbial communities of legume samples collected from California, USA - Siratro red BW (SPAdes) (version 2) | ecosystem: Host-associated > Plants > Roots > Nodule | place: USA... | reverse complement strand
GGGGGGGGGGGGGGGGGGCAAAAGAAAATCAACACATCAACCAGGCTCAGTTGTGAACCAGTGATCAAACCTTCAACAAACTTTTGAAAGTTCGTTCTATAATTTCTGGTGCTTTCCTTTCAGTTTTAGAACCTTACTACCCACTAAAATAGGGTAACAATAATCTTGGTATTTCCCTCTCCAGTAAGGAGAAAAGGAGAAATACAGGTCAGTCAGATGGAGATTAAAAGTTATCTATCATTATATATTTTGTATATCCTCACCAGTTCCTGACGAAGCTTGTTATTTTGTTGAATTGCATTATTCTTTTCTTCAGTCAGCCTTGAGATAAGAGCTTTTGCCTGCAAAAAAGCTGACTATAATCAAAATAAAGTTCCCAAACATAAAAAAAACTGAAGTTACATGCTTTTAAAATCATTAAAGCCTGGAACCCAAAAAGAAATTGTTTTTTGTCCTGTTAATTCATGATATAGGTCATACCATCACGACATTCTGGTCCTGAAAATATGAAGTTAGCCCTTTGGTGTTGTTCAATTGAGAGGAGGGGAAGGAATGGAAAAAATAAAAGGCGTTTGGTGAGAAGAAGATTTACGAAGAAATGATTTAAAAAACTGGTGATCCTACTGTACTTTCTTCATCTATTTGTACTCATTTCTTGATCCCGCTCTTCAATTATTTCTTCGTTACTTTTGAACCATAGACCTTTAATTACTACTTTATTTCTTCTCTATTCCTACTCTACTAATTTTCATAAAAGATTCGGTCAAACAAAAGCCCCCTCAGAGTTTGAAGCAGAAACAACCTGCCAAAGTTGCACACACCTAAAGCTATTTGAAGTGACTCTGAAATCACACCAAGGACCTCACTACCCAAAAAAGCTATTTCCTCAAGCCACCGTTTTATACAAATAATCTGCTCTTATACTTATACGATCATATGTATTAATTAGACGCCGTGTTTTGACAATCTACGATCAATTTAGAGAATTCTACAGCAAAAATAGTGAATGCCATCCAAAGAAGGGGGGAGTATGAAAGAAATATGATAAACGGAAATAGAAAAGGTGAATGAAAATAAGTGTTTTCTTAATGCGAGGTAGAAAATACGTAGGAAATAGAATGAAAATGAATAGTGGATCCCATCTTTCTTTCGAATATCTCCATTCTATTTCTATCCCCACCAAACAACACACATTATTTCCATCATTCTCATTTCCATCTTCTCCCTTCAACTTCTTAGCAGCCAAACAAGGGATTTAAAGGATTTAAAATGACAGAGCAAGGAATCTCCACCTTTAAAGTCATTATCATTGATGATTACACTTGCTTAAACTACCAATTTTCAAATGCCAATAACCAAACACTTGAGCCCTATTAAAGAACCCACAAGACCAAATCATAATATATAAGTACATACAAACCTCATCTTGTAAGTCAGTTTTGTAGGGTTGAGTTAAACTTAAATTCCATTTTTCTTAAGATGATATCAAATTCATTCAAAGCATATCCTAACAAGGTGTTAGCCCCGTGTTACCCATTATCAGGTTCCTCTAGTCCCACACCCAAGATGTCTATTCTTTAGCGTGAAAGAGTGTGTTGAAAAAACCACATCAACTAGAGATAAGGCTAAATTATAATAGATAAACGAGTGCAAATCTCATTTTACAAACTAATTTTGTGAGATTGATTTAGACATTTTCAAATAAGCACAAACCCAGAAAAATTTCTTCCAATCAATATTACTCTCCAAGAAAGAGAACAAGTTTCTATCTTAAATACTCAATTGTGTATGTTTGCACACCGGTTTTGGCACACAGTTCAAATATCCAAAACTAAACAAGTGACATGTTCGGACAGGAAAGTTCAGTTCTCATTTGCTGTATACTGACTGAAAAAAGTGCAAATTGAAAAAGTAACACCTGTTCAAACAAGTTCAGTTCTCATTTGTATTCTTTCCTGGTAAGTATCAATACTCAATCACGACCTACTAATGTCAGTTAATTAACACAGCCACTATCCACATATCAATACGCGTGTTCACTAACAGCATATACAAGAATATCACTTTGATTTACCTCTGCAGACTTTTCTGGACCATCATGTCGTTCAGCAAATGCTCTTGTTACCTAACAAGCCCAAAGAGAAAAGCATTCCAGTTAATATCATTAGATCTTATGTTGAGAAACAAAAAAGGTTCATCTAAACCATGAACAAGTTAAGAACTCACTGCCGCGGAGTCAGCACCACTGACATTTCCATTGTCGGAAACAGAACCTCTAGGTGATGATCCTTCCTCAGAACCTTCCGGGACTGGAGACGGAGGTTGTGGAGGAGAGACATACAACACTCTCAATTTGCACTCCTCAACCACATGCCCCGCTTCCTTGTTGAACTACAAAAATCCCAACGGCAGGGTCTCAGTCATTTCACCCAATAAACAGCTAAAAAAAATAATCAAAGGAAATTGCAACGGATAGCAATAGCACGACATATTATCATACCATTTCTGCAGTGATATCCTTTGCGGCGATTCCATCCTCTACCTTTACGCTTTGAAGAAGAAACTTATCCTTGCATTGCATATCAGCCGGAGCTTCCTTTTGCGCTTGCATGGTAACTTAAAAGAAAACAAACATATGCGACAAAAACATCAATTAGCAGTCATAAAATAAACAAATGAAATTAGATATCGAGAGTAAATGTAATCGGATAGGTACCGATAACATCGCATGTAGATCGTGGCAAGACAATTCCAGTGTTTGGACGAACACAGTACTTCTTCGGATTGGTCGTTTTCACCTGCGAGAGGAGGGAAATAAGAATACAAAATTAGACATGCAAATCGAGCGAGAGGCTAGGGGGAGAAAAGGTTTCGCAAAATCATAATCACCGTAAGAAAGGTACTCCTAAAAAACGAAGAGAAAGAGAGCGAGGGAGTTGAAATGAAAGGTTGGTTACCTTGAAAGCTACATGGTTATCGGTCTTATTTGACAATTGAAGAGAACACGAGATCTGCTTCTTGAGCTCAACTGAAAGAAGGGAATGAAAATGAAACCCTAGAAGAACAGAAAGGGGAAAAGGGAGAGAGAGAGAGAGAGAAAAACGCACAGAAGAACTTAAGTTCGAGAGGTTCGATGTTGAGAAGGTCGCCGGTGCTCATCTCGGAGATGGATCTGATGCTTGGAGGATGTGGATCGGAGAGATCGAGAAGAAGGAAGAAAAGGAAAGAAAAAGAAAGAGAATTGAAACGCAAATGGGAATTCAATTGCAATTACAATTACAATTACAACAGAGAGAGGAGGGATTCGCATTCAACTTCCTTTTCTTTTCTATTTTCTCTGTGGCGGAGAACGTGGCCATTTTAATGCGCTTCCCTACTAATTAATACTTTAATAATTACTCCTTCTAAATTTTAATATAAAAGACAAAATAATTAATTCAATTCACTTTCTTATTTACAACAAATTTACCAACACAATTAATGGTATTTAAATTTTTCTTTACAGGTTCAAAATTTGCATATTCGTAATTCTTTAACTGTAGTTACCAGTTGTTAGCTCGTTAATTCCTACCTTATTGATTTCAAACTTATAAAAATATTTGATAAAATTAATTGGAGATATAAATGGACACAAAGAAGAGTATAATTACATAAATTTTGTTATGTAATAAATTTTATATTGTTTTTGAAAAATACATTATGTAATTATAATTTTACATTTTTAAAAAAATTATTAAATATTTAATGTTTCAGCTATCTTTTAATATATATATATATATATATATATATATATATATATATATATATATATATATATAAGGAATATTAATTTGAATTAGTTTTATTTATTATTGTTAGTCTCTTTTCATGATGAGCTGAAATGAAAAAAAAATGTTGCACTATTTTATCTCTATTCAATTTGTAATATCCACGGACACTTATTTCAAAAAATTTAAATTGAATTGAATAAATTTATAATTTTGGCATTTTAACATTGACCAAAAAACAATATAATGAACATGTGTTTGCTTAGGTGTATAATTATACACTCAGGATAACATTTGTCTATTTTACATGTGATATTAGACAATTTTATGTTGTAATTATAAACTTTATTTCAATTACTTTGCAAATTGCATAACAATGACATAATGGCTTGTCCACTTTCCTTGAAAACGAAACTTATTCGATTTTTTATGGTTAAAATGCTCCCATTTACTAATTTTCAAGACACTGATGGAATCCTTTATACAAGGTGTCAAATTATAATCCTCAAAACCCATTCCACTGAAAAAAATATATATAATATTATCTCAAATCAACTTGGTTTTTGAAATTGTGATCAAATGCCAAAATACTTAGCCATTGGATAATTTTTTAAGCAAATAATGCGCATGATCCCATGTGTATACAAATATAATAGCTTTAATTTTTAATAGACAAATGGATAGTTATATGTATTTTTCGTTTAAATTTTTTATTACATTTAACCTTTTAAATTGGTATGTGCAATTAATTATTAAAATTTATTTAAAAATTAAATATTTATATATTATTTCCAACTTTATAAATTAATTATTTCATAATTAATCAATTTCAATGTTAATTTATATGCATTCTTGTTAAAATTAAACAAGAATAATTTTTGTAATTCATTATAATTATTAATTTATTTATTTTCTTTCCTATCAATTAAATTTATTTTAAGTTTTCTACTCATTTCTCATTTTTTTATTGTTTTTTAATTTAAATAATTTCACTCTTCATTTTTTTCCTTCTTTTCACTCTCACCCCAATTCAAAATAGTTAGAGTAAAAAAATAACAAAAAAATAATATGGAGGAGAAAAATGATTTTGTAAAGATAACATGTAAAAAAAATGTGAGACCAATAAAAATTATCTTTCTTGTTAAATGTGTCAAAAGTTGTGCATACTAATCTTTTTGAATAGTGTGTCATTAATTGAATTTAAGTAAAGGGTTGCATCAACATAATGTATAATATGTAAGCATACTTATCTCTTTTTTTAATAACGCTACTTAAATTTATATAAATGATTGAGTCATATAAAGTATATATTAAAGTTGACAATACTAACTTCAGGATGGTTAAAGAAAAAAAAAATAACTCTTCATATAAGAAATCACTGATGTGGCTTGAGTTTTTAAAATATTTTTGACAAATAAATGTAACAACATTTTCTGTATCATAAAATAAATAAACATGTGAACATTTATATAGTATGAAGCTAGCTTAAAACTATGTGTGTATCATTGTATCTTACGTGATATATTGAACGAATATTATCATCTTATAAAGGAAACATGACCATATTTTACACTTAGTTATGTTGTATACTTAATCAAAATCACGAATGTTTGATTTTTTCCTAACAATAAACATGAAATCAACAATGTGAAAACACTAAACAATATCATTCTATAAAGATGATTAAACTTTTAAGGTTTTATTTTGTTTTTATTGTCGAAGTTTATAGTATTGTACTTGAGACTACAAAATCAAACAATCAGGTTAGTTAGTTAATTAATGTAATAAAGATTCAACTGAAACATATAAAGATTTTGAACACTCAATAGGATAGATATTTTTAATAAGAATTTAACTGGAAAACCTAATTTATAAAAGAATTTAAAACTTAATTATATTTTTTTTTTTTAGTTTTTCATGTAAAACCCATAAACTATGACATACGATTCATTTTAGTATAAAAGTTATAACAAGAATTTAATTAATTAATATAGAAAGTTTGGGTATTTACTTTAAAAAAATAAATGAAAACAGAAAGGCAGATAAAATAACTAAATTTATGAGAAATTTCAAATTTCAAATTTATAATTAATTAATTATATTTATTTATTTATTTATTTTCTTTTCTATCAATTAAATTCATTCTAAATTTTCTACTCATTTCTCGTTTTTTTATTGTTTGTTAATCTAAATAATTTCACTCTTTACCTTATTTCCTTCTTTTCACTCTTACCCCAATCCAAAATAGTTAGAGTAAATAAAATGAAAAAAAAATATATGAAGGAGAAAATGAATTTGTAAAAATAACATGTAAAAAAAATGTGGGACCAATGAAAACTTTATTTCTTGTTAAATGTGTCAAAAGTTATGCAGAATATGTGGACCTACTTATCTCTTCTTAAATAATATGTTATCACTTGAATTTATGTAAAGGATTGATCCTATGAAACATAATACAGAATATGTGGACATACTTATCTCTTTTTTGAATAGTCTGTCATTGTTTGAATTTATATAAAGGATTAAGTCCTATGAAACATATAGTCTTTTCAAAGTTGACAATATTGGCTTTAGGAATGGTTAAAGAAAAAAAAAATAACTTTTCATATAAGAAATAACTGATGTGGCTTGAGTTTTTAAATCATTTTTGACAAATGAATGTAACAACATTCTCTATATCATAAAATAAATAAACATGTGAATATCTGTATAATATGAAGCTAGCTTAAATACTTATCAGACCTAGAAGAAAACAACACGATGTTGGCAATTGAAATATTTGTGTCTTACATGATATATTCAACGAATATTATCATCTTAGAAACTAAACATGACCATATTTTACACTTAATTATTTTTTTAAACTTAATCAAAATCACAAGTGTTTGGCTTTTTCCTAACAACAAACATGAAATCAACCGTGTGAAAATATAAAACAATATCATTTTATAAAGATAATTAAACTTTTAAGACTTTATTTATTTTTTGTCGAAGTTTATGGTGTTACACTTAATACTATAAAATCAAACAATCACATTAACTGAAGTATAAAGATTTTAGACATTCAATAAAATATATATTTTTAATGAGAATAAACTAGAAAACCTAATTTATAAAGAATTTAAAACTTAATCATATTATTTTTTCAAATTTTTCATGTAAAAATACATAAACTATGACATCAATTCATTTTAGTATAAAATTCAATAACAAGAACTCAATTAACTAATATATAAATTTTAGGTATTCACTTAAAAAAAATCAAAGAAGACCCGGTTAGAATAATTAAATTTATGAGAAATTTAAAATTTAATCAAGTTTATAATTAATTATATCATGAAAAAAAAACTATGTCTAGAGTGTTATAGCCTATAAAGTATTATAATACAGTCTATTTTTCACCTTTTCATTTTTATTATAATAGTAAATAATAAACCAATGTTAATGAACAAATATAGTAAATAAAATTATTAAGAATAAATAAAATAAGTTCTTTTTCATTATTTATTTTTCTAACCAAATCATTCCTCTTCTCATCGTTCATTTCTTACCCGTTTTCTCTCTGCAGTATATATTTATTTCTTTTGTGTCCATGAAGCACATCAATATTTTTTGAACATGATTTTAACACAAAAATAAAATATCCTTAATTAACAACACACATTATTGAATTCATAAAAGAATCGACAAAAGTTTATGAGAAATAATTGATTTTCACAAAACATAATTTTTTGAGGAAGTTGAGAACTTCAAATGTATCTATACCCAAAGCTTATTAATCCTAAAACCGTCTCAAAAGATAAAACTTTGTAAAACAGGTCTCACTTAACAAAAAAATGAGAATGCATCATCAGCAGTGTTTTAAAAATAAAATAGTAGAGATCCACTTCTCCCAATACTGTCGGACTCTTCTATCATAATTAAGATAAAGTAAAAAAAAACTTTAAATTTAAAATAAATAAAAATAGTAAATATTTTAAATAAAATATTAATAATAATTATAATAATAAATATTTCCTTAAATAAAATATTTTTTATTTATTTAGAAAAAATATGTATTATTTATCTTCATTTTCCCCTTTTGCTCTTCAACTAAATTATCTTTATTTTCATTTTATTTATCTCCAATTCTTGTCATTTTCTCTACCTACCATCAAACGATTTCTATTTTTTCACTTTTTTTCTCTGTTTTTATTTTCTTTTTCACTCCCATTATTTATATCAAGAACAAGAAAGTATAAAGTTTATTTCGTTTCTCTTAATAAAACTTATTTTATACATCTAACTAGTAACTGAATACTAACAAAGTATATTGAATGAACCGTCTTTCCGATATCATCTTTCTTTCTTTTTTACAAGTTCTGACACTTACCAATATCATCTCAATAGTTTTTCACCCAGATATATATTCCTGCTTAAAATTATTTTATTTTTCTTTCTGTATATTGGTAGAATTTTGTGCTGCAACCATGTTAGGATATTAACATAGCAGAGTCTGGTGAACTTTAATATAACAATAGAATGGGAACTGGGAAAAATTCAATAGACTCACTGCAACAGCGTTTTTTTAAACGATTGCTGCAACAGTGCTAACACTAGCCACTTTTATGCTCTGGGCTGTTCTGAATGCTGTGCATGTTCTTTCAATGCCTGAAAGAGAAAAGAAAAGTAAAGGTAAAAACACAGGGTCATTTGACATTGCTAGAGGAAACGTTCATCGAAGTTTTTAATCTCACCGTCTTGGTGTCTTGAAGTGCATCTTCCAGCGTCTTGATTTTCTGCCAGATTTACAAATATCGTAAAAAATTCCTAAGCATTGGGATTGCCTTAACCTTAAAATGTAATCATTAATTTCATGAAAACTCACATTCTTTATGTCTCCAAGACTAGCTTCAAGGGAATCAATTTTTTGCATGGCTAACCTACAATTACATGCAGATTCTGACCCCGCGCACGCTGTCTCCTCAAGCAGCTTCACATTATTATCGTCATCTTTGGTTTGCATGTCAACCTGCATATTTCATTATCTTAAGCAACAGAGACCATATCATCGGTAGAACAATTAATATTACCTAACCTTTTTAGGCACCGAGGAATCTTCTGTAGCCACCTCAACATCCTCGCATTTACCATCAATCTCTTCTCTCAAGTTAACTACCTGCATATGAATAGCCAATGAGATAGACATGCCCCTCTCAACTATTTCTAGATCACAAATTCAGAACCAAAAAATCAAGAGAGTAGTAATCTCATTCATAATACTGTCAAACCTGAATCATTTCCAACACTTCTGGATTTTTCCAGGGGCCTCGATCACTCATCAGACAACCTCCATAATCGGAACATGTGCAATTACCACCCAGAAAAGTTGGCAAATTACTGCAAATCAGACAATCAAATGTAGGAACTTCATTATATGCAGAATCTCACAAAAAAAACAATTACTTGTTAATAGCAGTAATCCATCAGCAAGGTAAAAGTTGCTACTTGTGAAGCATATATGGCATCCGTAAGCATCAGGTACTTGTTTTACCAGTTGATATTATTTTTTATAAATGCATATGAATGTAGTTTGAGGGTAAGTTGTGGCTTGAGATATAATCAGGTACGTCTTAGGTATTAGTTAAATCAAATAATTTGTCCTCCAAAAAATAACAATTTAGATAAATTCGAGAATTTTTTTGCCTTTCGTTCAATTTCCCCTTATTTGTTTCTTTAATCAGGCTCTTTCATCCTTACTAGTGATATGCGAATTTGTTAATCTCTTTTTGTTATATAAATGTATGCTTAGCAATCTACCACTGCTTTATATTATTCAAAAAAATTTCATGTTTTATATCAAATTCCCAGTACTCATATAGTCATATTCATGCAGAATTCACATTACCTCGGCTCGATAGCCTCAAGCAGCACACTGAGATAATTAGAGCCCAACACCTGTAGCAGCAATCTTGCATGTTCAACATGGATACAGGCCAGAAAGTAATACAAAAATAATATGTGCAAATTCATGGCATCTGATAATGAAATAATAAATATTTTCAATTATTCATACCTGAATTTTTGCTACTGTGCGTTCATCTAGGAATGTCTTCACTGCTTTCCACAGCATCCTAAACCCAGATCCGGCATTAATAATAAATAGCTTATTTAGAGTCTGCAAGAATAAATAGCTAATCAATAATACTAATTAACTACGCACTGATCTCATAAACACAACAATTAAGCATATCTTCTTCATCTCCCATGATTAAAAAATCTTAACAATCTGTTTTCCAGTACAAAAAAAGAATATCAATATCTCAAGGTAATTAGCCATAGAAATGCGAGTAGCTGAGGTTTACAACTCTATTTTGTTTCCTCTCTCTCTCTCTCTGTGATTCATTCGCCAACTTCATATGAATTGCACCATGAATGTAGCAGAAATTACACCAAGTATAGATTATAATTATTTCATGTTATGTTGAATCACTGTTAACAACTTGAAAACAAGTTTTATCATCAGATAAAGTGACCTCCAGTATCACACATTTATCACAAGCGTATCCAAATCATAGCATATGAGCTATAATCTAAAAAATTACCTCAGGATAGTAACAGCTATCAATCTTCTGAATTTCCATAAAGAGGTACCTTGCGGCCTTTGAGAAATTAGACATTCCCTAGAATGTAAGAATAAACCAAATAATTGTATCGGTATTTAGATACCTTATAATATAGATATGTATATGTGCCACTAGAAAGTGAAGTGAACCCAAATAGACTATAACAAGGTTAAATTTTGTATAGCTTTTGAAAAGGCTATTTTCCTCACAGTAAACTTAGCAAGTTGAGGTAAAAAGGAAAAAAAAAATGTTCAGAAAAATGTCCTTACTACTCCATTGACATCCAAGATACTTGTAGTGGATGCTATGTGCCTTTTAGCTGCTAGAGAACATGCAGGGTATCTTAGTTTGAGAGTTTTCTCTTGCTCTGACACATGATGTTTGATAAACCTTTCAAATGTGGTAACTTGCCCCAGTTTGTTAAGGTCTACCATCCCAATTCTCTCAATGTACAAGGGTCTTCCGTATCTGTCAACTCCGTGGTATCCATGAGGGTAGCAGTTCTTCACTTCATTGTACTCCGTGAAATTGAATTCCTGATTATGTGCCAATCATATAATGTTAATTGAGCAATCCACAGCTTCAAATTCCATTAAAATAATTAACACTTAAAGCTGTGAATTCCTATATAATACAACCTACAAGTTTAAAGTTGTTCGTTCACCTTTGGAAGCAGATCTACTCGAAATTCGTTGCGCCAATTGAGATAATTTTGAAACATTTCTCTGGATTTTGACATGTCGAAATCCCTCATGCGCAGAAACCTTTCATCAATGAAAAGCTATGGAGTTAGAAAGCTAACACTGCAAGTAATTAAAATTGTCATAGAACAACAATTAAGAGATACGTGTTTATATGTATATATATACCTCAGAAGAGTGTGATAATCATCGTGCTTAGGTGGCAAGAGACCTTCTTGCAATAGCATTTCGCGAAAAGACTCGACAATTTGTTTATCCTTAGGATCACGAGCTCCTTCTAGAATCATTACAAGGCTTTTACTCTTCCTAAATTTCATGAACGGGTATGACAAGAGTGACTTCACAGGGGACGAATTAGACCTTTTCCCTGACGCTGGTGAATGCAGATCCCAATGCGTTTCAATCGGGGGATGAATACTTTTTTTTCTCTTACCACTACCACTTCCACCGTCAAACTTCAATCCCTGAAAACCAGAACACATTTCATCTTCTCTTTCACCTCTTCCTATAGTCACGTCCCTGTCTTCGGACTCTGCCTTCGGACTCCTCATATGTAAGCACAATGCTACTACTGAAAACGTGCATTCACACATACAAAATATATTCAATATATCTCAGCTTGCAATTGCATGCCTTCAAATTACTGTTTGCACAATAAATTTAATTTCTCACTGTAATTCTTTTACAACAAAATTGGACTTAAAGAATCAAAATCTTGCTTAAAATCTTATACCTCTCACGATTGAAAACCATAATCGATGGCCATTTTTTTTAACCTTACCACTACTTGAGGGTGGCCTATGAAGATCAAGATGAATCATTACTTTATACGAACCGTAAGTGAGGATGCAGGACCGAAAAAGTTAATTGAACAAGGGTTAAATTTTACATGAAAATTGGAATCAGATGGAGAAAATATGTAACTAACAGAAGGAAGGAATTGTGAAACGGTAGAAAGAGGTTGGTGTAATGTAACTAACATTAAAAGAGAAACAAAGAGAAGAATACTCACGAGAAGGAATTCAGGTGGGATGAAGAATCAATAGGAAGCCGAAGAGGGTGTTTTTTTGAGAGGAAAAGAGTGATAATTGACGTAGAAAGCACACGCTGGGGAAGAATGGTATTGGAATTATGTGTGTTCCAAGGAACCGCCAAAACAAACCAACCAAGTTCGGTATCTCATTGTTTGAACTACATAGGAGTCCACCTTAACCTTTACGTCACTAATAATAATATTTCCTTAAGAAATTAATGAGAAAAAAAAAAGGGGGCAAAAAGTATTTTGCACTAATTCCAAAGTGGCAAAAATATTTATAAATAAATATTTGATAAATTTTTAAAAAAAGATTCAGGGCTTCCTTTAAATGACTGCTTTAGAGAGCAATGAATCATTGCCAGTGATTTTCTTCATCGACACTAATTTTTTTTTTTTTCTAAAATTTGAAACTTTGGACATTTACCATTTCCACCTCAAAAACGGATTCATATTTGACATTGATATTTTTGTAGTGACTACAATTATATTTTAGAATTAGTTCTTGAAGCTACTTTATCTCTCAAATTTTGAAACAATTGATTGTTTTCTGTTATTGAAGACTAATTTCGGGATTTCACTGATTTAAACGTGTTTGACCTCTCGATTTGGGCTAACACGGCCCATCTTAGAGGGTAGCAAGCCTGATTGGAGTGATTCTTCCTGCACCTCCATGGTGACTTCCTGCACCTCCATAATTTAAAAATATTCCCATTTTAGCCTTGATTAAAAGACAAAAATAGCCTTCATGTCATTAATTTTTTTCTACTTTGCGGGTTGCACAAACCGCAATACAATTAAAAAATAAACACATTGCGGGTTGTACAACCCGCAATTATATTTTCTGCACCTTTTACATTGCGGGTTGTACAACCCGCAATATAAAACTTTTTTTAAATACATTGCGGGTTCTACAACCCGCAACATAAAATTTTTTTAAAATACATTGCGGGTTCTACAACCCGCAATACAAATTTTTTTTGAAAAAAATTTTGTATGGCGGGTTGTAGAAACTGCAATGTATTTAAAAGAAATTTTGTGTTGTGGGTGGTACAACCTGCTGCTGTGGTGTAGTGGTGGTTATTACCTTAGTTTTATAGGAAATTTTTTTGGAATATTTATTTTTATCATAAATTATAAAAAATTATTTATAGCTATAAATTGAATATTTGTTTTTATCATAAATTAAATTATAAGAAAAAAAATTGAAATATTTGTTTTTATCATAAATTAAATTATAAAAAATTATTTATAGCTATAAATTGAATATTTGTTTTTATCATAAATTAAATTATAAAAACAA
>Ga0209700_108319_pt1 | contig 13421 bp, 6 predicted proteins | sample SiratroredBW_FD_187528 | JGI IMG/M metagenome (GOLD analysis project Ga0209700, IMG submission 187528) | Root nodule microbial communities of legume samples collected from California, USA - Siratro red BW (SPAdes) (version 2) | ecosystem: Host-associated > Plants > Roots > Nodule | place: USA... | reverse complement strand
TAAATGGATAAAGCTATAACCATCTTTAATATGTTGATCTAATAATGATTGTTCTAATAGGTTAATGACTTTATTGTTTTTTGTTCCTGGGTAACTATATTCTATTATATGTACTTGATCTTGATTTTAAGACCAAAATTTATGTTGTTTATAAACTTCACATTTCCTAACTATAGGTACTGACCAATTATGTAAAGAGTTTTGTAATTCTTTTTCTTTATTATGTTCTGTGTTTGAAGAAGAAGAAGAAGCTTCTTGTTACGGAGTTCTAATCACTATTTGTTTATCTTTGTTTCTTAATCCTATATCACTTAAGGTTCTAAGAAAATTCGGCATTCTTAGTCTTTCCCTGGTTTTCATGCTACGGGACCACTGCTGACCAACGGTCTTACTACCTCTCACTCAGGCTTTACTGCCGGGACCACAGCTGACCAACGTATAAACGCCTCTCAGCGCTACCCTAGAAACCACTTAAAGAACTAAGAACAACAAAGGTTCTTATTACCTTAGATGATACAGTCTTAAGACTCAAAGTTTAACAAATAATAATTACAACTTTAGCAACTTAGTCACTTATTCTTCTAAGCAACACAGTTACCTATCTCTTTTATCTCTTCTTTAAGAAGATTTATATTATTTTGATAATTTCGTATCATGTTTTGATTTGTCCTAATATACGTGGTGGTCTGATTTCATTAATGGGTGCATTATAAAGAAGAAAGAAGTTTTCCATTTCCTGATTCAGATTCATACTCTACTTCCCCCCCAAGAAAAACCAAATATAAAAAACTTTTAATGATGAAAACACAGTTATGCAAGCATGAATATCAGAACACTATGGCTCTGATACCAGTAATGCAGGATCGATAAAAGTAATGCAAATGCAGAGAAGATGTTGGTGATGAAAACTTACATGTATGCAGCAATTCGGGAAACACTTCATTCAAAAACTTTTATTGAAAACAAGAACACAAGAACACATTACAAGAGAACTCTCTCACTTGGAACTCTTGCCTTCAACTCTAGGGAAGGCTTCCTTATATAGAAGTTCCTTTGACTACAAGACAAAACACCCTAGTCTTACTCCTAATTATTACATATAGGAATATCTAACAATATCTAACACAATTATTACATTTTTGACTACTTTTTACAATATCTAACATAATTATTACACTTTTGACTACGTTTTTACAATAATTCACATGATGACAATTTTCCTTTATGTCTCTTCAATCTTTATGTCTTTTCAGTCATAATACATATCTTCATTTTGCAGATAAGGATTTGACTGGGATGATCCTTCTTCTCCTTCTTCTGAACTAGTCTTTACAGAACCATGAAATGATGCAGCCTTTTCTAAAGTTTTTTCAAATTCTTCTTTTGATTAGGCGGAGGCTAATGCTGCCATTATCTTCTGCTTGTTGGACAAGAATAATGATTCTTTATTGAGAGATGATGATACTAATAATACTAATATTAATAATAATAATAATAATACAAATTTAATAATAATAATAATAATAATAATAATAGTAATAAAAGTATTAAAAATACCAATAATATTAGTTATAATATTAATAATATCAATAAAAATATTAATATTGTTAATAATATTCACCTTTACTAATGTTATTACTAATAAATCAATATGAACATGATTAATAAAAGATAATAGTAGTTTTATCCATAAATATAAGTTCCTAAGTATTACCCACGAACATAGGTCCGTAGGTATTACCCACGGACATAGGTATGTAGGTATTACCTACGGAAATAGTTTGTGGATAATACCTATAGACCAATATCCCTGGGTAATACCTACGGATTTGTGTCCGTGGGTGATATTTACGAATCTATGTCCGTAGATAATACCTACGGACTTAAATCCGTGGGAAATACCTACAAATACAGATCTGTAGGTAATAATTCGTGGGTAATGCTGAATTTACCTACGGATACAAATCCGTGGGTAATAATCAATGGGTAAATTGAGTTTTCCTTGTAGTGAAATGTTTAATTTTTTTTAATTGTTTTATCAAATATTTTTTAGGACAAGAAACTATGTAATGCATGTGAGGAAAAATGTTTGATTTTATCTTTGTTATTTTGTTTTTTGTACATCAATAATTCTACAACAACAAGTGGACCCCGTCCTAGTCTCAACCATAAACGATGCCGACCAGGGATCAGCGGATGTTGCTTTTAGGACTCCGCTGGCACCTTATGAGAAATCAAAGTCTTTGGGTTCTGGGGGGAGTATGGTCGCAAGGCTGAAACTTAAAGGAATTGACGGAAGGGCACCACCAGGAATGGAGCCTGCGGCTTAATTTGACTCAACACGGGGAAACTTACCAGGTCCAGACATAGTAAGGATTGACAGACTGAGAGCTCTTTCTTGATTCTATGGGTGGTGGTGCATGGCCGTTCTTAGTTGACCATTAAGCCGCAAAAATTCTCTATTAGTGCCCTCAAATAAATAAATATAAAAAATAAAATTATTTACATTCTATATATTGCTATTTCATTTAATATTACACCATGTAATCACAAAGAAAATACAACACAGTATGAACCGTACGAAAGTATAGAGGACAAAAAACGTACCAGTTGAAGACTCTTTGTAATTCTTTTGACCTTTCCTTTGTAATTTGATTCGTGTTGAGTAGCTTAAACAATGTAGCAAATGGTGAAAACGTGTGTAATTCTACTATTCAGTAAAACTCATGTAATTCTCTTCAGTGTCAAAAAACTGTGTAATGCTACTGCTCAGTGAATCACGTGTGGGTGACCCTTACTGTTGTACCAATTTATAGAATTTTGTTAGACCCTTCAATGAATCTGCCCAATAATTTCAGTTTAATGCTCAATTAAGCAGAATAATTACCCATTAAAGTCAGATTTCATCAGCCAAATCCATTCAAATTTTCTATTAACTATTTTTTTTTAAAAATTTTAAATTTATTTTCGTGCCTTAAAAATGGGTGCCTGAAAAGGCAGTCATAATATTTAATGGAGAGAAAAAGTGTGACGTGACAACACTCTAATGGGAGGGGTGCAAATAGAATTATTTTTCATTTTTAACACATTTTTAAAGGGCTAGGCGATTTTTTTTTTTATTTTTTCAAATGAACCTCTTATTAGATTGGGCTTTATTTTTTCTGACTGAATATCTTAATGGGTTGGACTTCCTTCAATTTTTTATTCTCTCTCTTTCTTACTATTTTTTGTAATTTATTTTAAAACAGACCCAACACTTTTTTTCCCTTTTTACAAATTTTATTTTATCCTTTTTATTTTATTATTATTTATTCAAAATTTATTCATAAAATTAAATGAAGCCAAAACTCTTTTTCTTATTATTATTTTATCTTAAATGACAAAACATGATGAAAACTAAATAACACATTTCTTATTTTTAATTTTTTTCTTTTTTTTATTTTTCATTTATAAAAATGATTTTATTTAGTCGGACAAAATTGGATGTTAACATATAAAAACTCTTTAATTTTTTATATTTTAAAACTTTAGTTTTTACCTTTCATAATTATTTATTAAAGTTTTACTAAATATAATATTTTTAAATAAAGTAAGGGAAGTGACTATTTGTGTTAAATATACAACAAAGATGAATATTATTTATTAAAAAGATATGGAAAATAAGTGTAATATTTGTGTAGAAGATTTGATCAGATTTAACACTCATAGAATCTTAGCAGATCATTAGAACCAAGAAAAGTGAGAGAATATGCTTAAAATTCAAGTTTAACTAATAATCTTAATTAAGGTCTAATTAATCTTAATTGGATAAATCTTATTTAAACAGTGAATTTATTTTCAATCATAGATTAAAAAAGACAAAGTTAAACACAAATAGAAATATACTAATCCATCTTCTTATATTTTTAATAAGTTTCACTCACCTTCCTTATTTTATTGATAAAAAGTAAAATTTCAATTTCCTTTTTAAAAAAAAAAAACTCTAATTTTTATATTTTAAAACTTTAGTTTTTACTTTTCATAATTATTTATTAAAGTTTTACTAAATATGTTATTTTTAAATAAAGTAAGGGAAGTGACTATTTGTGTTAAATATACAACAAAGATGAATATCATTTATTAAACAGATATGGAAAATAAGTGTAATATATTAAAAAAGAAAGAAATGAGAGTATAAAGCAAAAAGAGATGAATAGCTTTAAAAAAAATGTGCTATTTATTAAAATTATAAAGAAGATGAATAGCTTTTTTAAAGCAAAAAGAGATGGAGAGTATCATTTTAAGGGTATGGAAGTGCACCATTGGTTAACAACCTCCCTATGATGTTTTCCATATCTAAATTTTATTTAGTACAGCTCATTTATCAATTAGCACAGGACATTCCCAAAAAGACCTTTAGATAATAGCATCGATTCCAGGTTTAGTGGGAATCAAAGATGGAGGAACCTGCCAAAAGGAACCACACAACAGTATAGATATCACACAAGGATAGATGCTTTGCATCTTTCAATAAAAAAAAAATGATAAAAAGAGGTGTTGCATTTAGATGTTTATGCATGTTCCGTAGGGGACCAGCGTTTTCACTGCTGCAGCCAAATCTGCATATGTGCCTACATTCTCAAAACTAAGTAGAGATGCCGCCTAATCACAAGTACTATTGAGGTAAGGAGTCTCAAATGATACATTCCGATTTGTTTCAGAATAAAGACCAGCAACATCCACGAATGTAATGTACTTGAGAACCTTGGATCCACGTTTCGAATAATGCATAAAATGAAAGTCATTCAAATAACTTTCAATTTAAATGTCATTGATTCAGAGTCCTTTTAACTTCATCTGATACGAAACCAGTATGATAAGGTCGCAGCGCAGGCACCACAATCATGTTGTGAACGAAATTAATTAGTGTATACAACTAGTATAAATGCTATTTTTACAATATTGTAACCAATTAAGATGAAAATTTACCAATTTTTATCATAAGCACCTTAAAGTGCGGGCAATAATTTCTGATGACTTGACAGTAGTATAGAAGTATTGGCATCAAACTCATTTCCAATTCTAGGGAACTAAATCAGATATCCTCACTGGATTGAACGGTTGCCCAATTCAGACGCTAAAAATACTGAACTAAAAGAATTACGCCTGTAATTCTGTAAAAGATTAGAGCTAGTTATAAAGTACGATTAATACTGGCTCCAAGAAACAAGAAAACTGAAACCGGACCATTTCAATGCAGATACGGTAAAATGTTTCAAGATCAAGAAAGTTTAACTAGTGCATGGTAGTTATATGCCATGGCAACAAAAAGGAACTGCTGTTGACAGAAAAAGATGGAAATACTGAAACAAGGGAAGTTTCACCACCCTTTCTACACAAGTCTCAACTGGAAAGTTGACCACATATCCTCTCTCTCTCTCTCTCTCTCTTTCTCTCAAGTTTTGGACCATGTTGATCAGTTAATGGGATGCTGGACGAGTGACCCTTGGCCTCACTGGAGTCTTTGAAGGACTTACCCTACAGAATAATAAGGAAAAAAAATCAATATGGCTTAAATAATTTTAGTTGAAACTTGCATAACAAAAACTATGCTAGGGTAAAGGCACTAAACCTTATAGGCTGGGCTCCCAAGAGCATCCCACTACAGTTTAGTGCAATAATGGCACTTTCAGCCTGCTCAGTAAGAAAAAAGTGCCAGTCAAGATAATCTTCCGCTTGTGCAAGTTAAGATAATTCATTACAATGGAAGCACAAACAACACAAAAGAAACCATTAAATTCTTTATGGAGTATATGTAAATGTTCTTGTGACAAGTTTTACAAAACATGAGAGAAAATTTTGATGACTCCATAGGTCGCCAACATCTTCATCCATTTAAGAAAATAGAAATTTTATGTCAAAAACAGCTCAGGATATCAATAAAATATAACTCATCCATTAACCCATTATCTAGAACAATAAACAATAAAATGCAAGGTAAAAGTAAAATTCTTTTAAAAGAGACAAACTCCTTTAACATTTTACTCTCTTAAAAATAAACATCATAAATAGAACAATGAAAGTTCAGTATATTCATGGCCATAACGTTGGCAACATAAACTACCCTTTTTCCCCTGTAGGGGGAAATGAGTAAAAATTTAACAAATTAGGAACTCCGTAAATTTCAATATAAAATAAATAATACAGATACACTTCTGTGAGAACTTTAACAAAAATACTGGTCCATATAACAAAAAGAGCCTTATCACACTAGGTGTGGTTGGTTAAGTGGATATAAACTACCCCTTTACCAGTGTAGGGAAAGTGAGAGGAATTCGGTAAATATCAATATTATTCACTATGAAATTTTAACATCGTTGGGCTCAACTAGACCAATTCTCAACTATATTATTCACCATGAAATCTCCCTTAACAAAATCCTTCAATGTCCTCCTAGGTCTCACTCTCCTCTTAACACAAATTCTGGTGCATGGCATGAAAGGATAGTGGAAGACAATGGAGCTCAAAATGAATAGAGAATATTATGAAAATAAAATTATTAAATCGTTACAGTTCACAAGAACAACAAATCAAATAGAAGCATATGGAATCCATAAAATAGTCAACATGGGTTGAATTAGTTGTTTGTGATGCAATTATTTCTCTCATAAACTATGAAAGTGTACTGCTGCACAGGCATTGAATGGTATAGCCTAGACTTACCATTGCAAATTCCACAAAAGCAATTCGAGTTGAATGCACGTGGTCACCCAAAAGCCTCAGGCGTGTAACCTGTAAAATTGAATGGCAAAGTCAATCGACTCTTCTAACATAGATATGTTCCAGCATATATAGCATGACCAAATCATTTTCTGGTCTAACCTCACCGCAAGCTGATTCAAAAAAATTCTTCACTTCAGATTGAGAAACCTGCACTCATTTGTGAAAAATTAACAATGCACATAGAAGGGCATATGTTATAATTATCGTGATAAACTAGATAAAAATAGCTAATTAGGTCAAGAAGTTTGCTATGATTAACACTCTTTGAATCTTGCTAACCAACTGAATGGTCAATTGTTCCTAATTAAATTAGTTTTACTTTTATCAAAAACATCTGTATTTCCCCAAAAAGTAATAAGATACCTTCTTATCAATATTCGTACAATAGACAGTTCGGGCACACATTTCGCGCTCATCATCCGACTGCATGTTACGAAAGAAAGAGAACATTTAATAGACAATTTTGAACCATCACTTACATCTCAATGTAGCAGCACATGCACGACAAAACAATAATTATCAATAAATTACAATCAGTTTCAAATTAAGAAAGCTTTCATTGAAAAGAGAAAAATAAAACATACAAGGGCGCAAGGAGATAAGAAAAATCATGAAATGTGCAAATCAATTTATTTCAACGATGCAGAAATGTATGTGTTCTAACCGTTTAAATCAGCTTTCTTATCACAGCAAAAGGGCAGAGCTACATCTAAACAAGAATTTTCCAAGTCCAACTATGTCCATGAATATAAAGCATCAAAAAGTATTTGTACCCTAGGGAGGAATGTAGGATTCACAGGAAGAATGGCAGTTTTTGAAGGAAGAACCCTCACTGGATAGTATCCAAGCACAGTACCACCAAGGTTTAAAGCTGTTCTAGCACCATCTGTAGACACAAATTCCATGAAAACGCATGATATGGTTGAAAACACAAGTCTTTGTATGCCTTAAGAGAATTAAAAAAGAGTAGGATTTGCAAGAGAAGACTTACATTCATCTGCAAACTCGACAAAAGCAAAACGGAGGACTGAATGTGGGTCGCCACAGATTCGGCAATCAATTACCTTAAACACAAATCATCCAATAAAACATCTTAATTACATAAGTAGGGTAATAGTTATAACAAAAAATTTATCTTTAAATTTAAATCCTAGATATTCAACAAGAGAAGAGATATTACTGTGCCACAACACAACATACGTCAGACAGAGAAGTCAGGAAGCACAATCAAATTTCTTATGCCAAATGACTACTACTGCTACCGAATATCTTGAGGTCAAACAAGAAGGACTATGTAAATTAAAAAATTAGCGTGTTATATGCCAGTCAATATACAAGAAATATGGAACCCATTTCACTGGAAACAATAGTTAAATCTCCTTAATTACAACAGCAACCAAGAGTGACGGTCAAACATAATCTATTCTGGTTAGCATCATGGAATGGCCAACCCCAACAAAACTATGATGCCATAGCGGAGGATTGCAGGATGGAAGCTATAATGAAGACAATGGAAAAAATTTGTAGTTTACACACCAATAAATGCCCAAAAAGAATTTAAAGGCATGTCATCCTAACAATTTAATTATCAAAAGTCAAAGTCTAGAAACAACAATCTTTAAAGCCATAATTCCAGAGTCATTAACAATGGAAAGAGACTAATGTTGAGACTAAGGTGCTTTGTTGGAATAGTTAAGACTGGGACATGCCGTGGCTGCACCAAAGGGATGGAACAAACAATCAACAGCAAACAGAAACAGAACATGGGAAGAAAATGTGTTTCAAGAAGTTGCAGCAAAAAACAAAGGTTTGACCATGAGCATGAGGTTAAACAGATTCCAGAAAACATATTAGGACAGCTGAAAACTGTTTTGGGCGACTGGAGAAGCAGGGGATTTCCCAGAAAATGCATAAACTTCAAGAGATGGATAGTGCAAGGAACAGAGCAGCTAAACATAATGGGTCGTTCTTCAAAGGAGGGACAGATTTGAACCCAATATTCGTGCAGATAGGTGAAAAACATGAAATTTCAAAATTCAGGTGGTAGTGAACAAACCATGGTAAAACGGGGATTGAATGGTCTGCTGACCATAGCGGTTGTGACAACCACCGTTTTCATTCAGGCTACTATTCTCACTGCACAGAAAACAAAAGTGATGCCAGTTTTCATCACAGCCACGCTGCTTGATAGAAAAAATAGCAGTCCTATAGTGCACTATTAAGTACTCTGCCATGAATCAACAGAACCATTGGGCTCCATCAATGACCAAAGTTTTCTCCAGCCTGCCTCTACCTAATATAATAACATTATACTCGTGTGCTGGAATTCTTTATTTGACACTAAAGATAAAAATATGTGCACACAAACTCAAAAGGAATCATGGTCGGACTTAGAAGGTCTATTAAAGCAATAAATAATTAAGATTCCTTCAGATAAACATATTAACAGTTTCCCTTTTGTCAAGGATTTATATTGTCTAGTTAATATCATAAACTAGTTATATACATATTCTCAGTGAATATATATAAGTAACATTAACAACAGATAATTAAAAAAAAAAAAAAAAAAACTATTTCTAGATAATAATTTGCCTGATGAAATATTTTTTAAAAGGTAAAGGCTTGGTACCACTTCTGTGGTCTTTCATATCAGGTCCCAAACAAACTTAATGGGTTTAAATGGAAAAAATATAGCAATAACAGCATCCAAAGCCTCAAAACAAGCCAAGATTATCATACTTAAGAATAAGTGTAACTGTAAATTGAAACAAGAGAAAGGGACAGAAGTGCTTTGGGTAGCTGACCAAAAAAAATCACAACAAAAATCATCCATAAAAAGGAGCAAAGATTTAATTCAAGTATCAGGTATGATCCCTGCTGCACTAAGAGGTATAGTGCAACCAACTGTGTGAAAAGTAGACAGCTAAAATTTCACAAAGGAAAGTAGCAGAACAGAAACATGTTGGTAATGCTCAGCATATTGCACAATGGTAGAGAACAGAAATTCCAGCAACCTGGGCGCAGAGTTTAATATAAATGACAATAAAGCTATGTGATAATCATAGAAAAGATAATGGGGACGAATGACAATCACAACACCGAACTCCAGAGAAAGTTAAAATAATGCAATGCAAAATTTTCATCTAAAACTAAAAAGAAAAACTAATCAAGCTATGCACAAGGCTAATAACTTACTTGTCCACAACTGCTGAATAATGCTGCCAGCCTCTCCTCAGTAACCTACACCAGGACAAAAGATTCTTCAAATAACTCGGTTTACCATGACTGGAACAGTACACTAAACAAACTACAACAACAAAAGCCCAATGCCACTTGGTGAGATCGGCTAGATGGATTACAATTCACACAATGCCATTTCACTTGGTTAAAGGCCAAGTCAGTGAGTCCCAATCCCAAATAAAGGAGGAGAGTTGTGATAGACCTTTGGTAGCCAATGTTCGTTGATATATGGTGCACTAGACAAACAAAATCAAGATAAAATTTTATTCATGCCATTCTCAATTCACTTACATGCTGATCAATATCAGAAACATATACTGTTCTTCTAATGCTATCTTCTCTCTGAGCCTTTAGTGATCTTCCACTCACCCGCCTTCTTCCTTGGTTAAAACTATTTCTTCTCTGCAAGATAACAAAAGTGTAAATTTTCAGTAAACACAATTGTCAGCGGGATTAATTTGCCGAAAATGTCACATCAATGATATCATCATCCTCATTGTTTAAACGGAAACTGGAATGTTCACATCAAAATATGGTATAGGACAATGGTAGCGTGAAACATGTCAAAAGAAATTTGGAGTTAAGCATACAACAAGAGGACAGATAACAGACAAGACAAAAGTTGTAGGTAGCAACACATATCCTAAAGACATACTAAATTATAATGTAAATTGAAGAGAAAACACAAATTTACTCAATTAAATTCTACCCAGTTTAGAATTTATAGCAGCAAAAAAATTGTCACTTGACTAAATACTTGTATTTTCAGTCTTGAATCAGTATTGACATTCTGCGGTGGCACCCTTTCTTCTAGGTGATGCAGTTGGAAGATTCCATCATGATTTCTTTATTTTTTGTTTTCTGGGTCATCACCTATTGCTAGTAAGTTCCCCTTGCCGTCATTCACTAAATTGATTAAAATTCTGTCTTTACCAGCACATGAAAGTTTTAACAATGTAACAAATTCTCATGTAGATAAAATTTCCGGCATAATCATGCAAAAACCAACACTGAAACTAGAAATGAGAGATCAAAGGAAAAAAAGTCCTACCCTTCGATTGTTTGCGAAATTCTCATTAGCAGAAGGCTTAAAGTTGACCAGAAAGTGGGTTGGTGAGAGCTGATTAAAGCCCTGAAGGCGATGATCATGATTGGGAGAATATGATGAAGGGAAAAACTCCTTCGCCAAGGGATTCAGCTTTGTGAACATGTCAACCAGCTTCTGGACACTGAATTCAGATTCAGCCTTAGGTTTTGAATCCATTTTGGTGGCATCAGCGGGAATCTCAGCAACCGCAGCCATAAAATTCAAAGTCACCACCCCCACAAAAACCCTCAACAATTTGCAACCCTAAAGTCCTAAAGATGGTATTTTTAGACCGGAAACAGAAGAGAAACACAAGGAATCCCCGAGATTCCCTACTTCTTCAGACACCCGGAAAGAAAAAAAAAATGCAGAATTTACAGAAGCAAAAATATGATCAGTTCTTTTTAGAGTACTATTCAAGAAAATTGAAAATAAATAAAACCCATCTAATCAATGCTGGGGAATTGTTTAAAAAAACAATGAAGCAAAATGCAAACAAGGAGAATTAGGGTTTAGAAACCATTCATCACACAGCAAAGGAAGGAGAGAGAGAGAGTAGAGGTGGTGTGTGGAATAGCACAGGCTTTGGCTTTAGCTACCACTGCCTTGGCCTTTCCTTGTGTTGTGTGGGTTTTTTATTTCTTCTTTTTTCTTTTAAATTTTAAGAATACAAGTTTGTAAGTTTAGTTATTAAAATTAATAATATATTAATAGTATAAACCTTTTTTTATGACAATTGATGGTTATGGATGACAATATTCTTAAATGTTATAATAATCAATGAAAAAAATAGTATATTTTTAAACTGACTGTCAAGGTATTAATAAAAAATTTCTAATAAAATATTAAAATTAAATTATTAACATTTATATATGATAATCCACTTATAAATTTCTAAAAGGATGTAATTGCATTGTAAACATAAGTATTTTTTTATCAATCAAAATAATATTTAATGTCTGAAAAAAAATATTTATTTAAGCAATTTTATTTAACTTAAAATAAATTAATGGGAGTTAACATTAATATATTGTTTTATTAATACATCATTAAGATTTTTTCTCCATTACATTTTTTTATAAATAAAATGAAATCCCACTATCTGAAGAATACATTTACCCACTGATGGTCACACTGATCAATCTAATTTCATCTATTCACCAAATTTGAAGACAATTTGAATTTTTAACTGCTCTTTAGTAATTATTTAAATATATAAATTATGATGAATTTGATAGTTTAACTGATAATTTAGATTTTAATCTGAATTATATAATTGCATTAAATATTTATTTAGAAAGAGTTTAGTTACTGTTGATAATAATCTTATTTATTGAAAACAGGATTATTTTATTAAGAGAAACGTTTAATTTTTTTCAGAAAAAAAATCTATTAATGATTTCAAAAATAATTTAATTATATTTTAAAAAATTAATAGAAACAATGTAAGAAGTTTTATGCTAACTAAACTTTTAAATTAAAATATCTTACAAAATTTAACTATTAAATTAATAATTTATTATTTACTATTTATTTTATTTTATGCACTTTTTTGTCATGATACAAAATGTCAAAGTAACCTAACTTAGAACTCTTAATAAGTAAATAATATTATTCTCTTTAATTTTTTTTATACAACTATTTTCTTAAACAAATTGAGTTTGGTTTCGCTCAAATAATGACTTAATGAAATTTTATATCTTGCTTACGTCTTAGCATACTTTTATTAATTCACTTTTTTTTTTAAAAAAAGGTAGTGTACTAAATAAAAATATACAATGAAACTTAAAATACAAAATAATAATTACCATGTTTAACATAATGAATAATAATAAAATATTTAACAAAGATTTTCAAAATTTCATATTACATCTTTACTTATTTGTCATTTTCCACAGTTCTCAATAAAAGTGAGGGACAGGAAAAAAAAAAACTAAAAATATTTGCACCAGAAAAATTTATGTAATGAAATTATTAAAATATACAATATGACATAGTATGTCTATATCTTTGTATATTTTATATAAAAATTATATCAAAATAATTAGGAAATGTGTGTGAGAAAAGAAATAATATGACTACTATATTATTAATCTATTAATTAAAAGGGAAACGTGGGCTCAAGTCTATCTTATTTTTAATTTTATTAGTGATTGGATATCTTATTCTAAACAACTTTTATTAAGGATCATTACCTGTTTAGGATTCTCAAATTCATTTTATCCTTTTATTTATATATATATATATATATATATATATATATATATATATATATATATATATATATATTTTTTCACATATATATATATATAAAATATATATATATTTTTTT